>ERZ826220.1143-NODE-1143-length-27966-cov-9.065781_pt1 | contig 27966 bp, 26 predicted proteins | sample MGYA00519927_ERZ826220 | MGnify/ENA primary metagenome ERZ826220 (study PRJEB31778, sample SAMEA3449225) | human gut metagenome | biome: human gut; feature: human-associated habitat; material: faeces | place: United Kingdom | collected 2010/2012 ... | reverse complement strand
TTGCAACGACATCTAAGCTGTTGTCAACTGGAGCCGACTGCAAGATGACAAAGCTTATCGTTTTAGACGAGTGGATCAACTCAATGCCTGAGTTCAAGCAGATTATCGGAAGAGGCACAAGAATACGCGAAAAAGATGGAAAGACCCATTTTATAGTTATGGACATTCGCGGGGTTACAGCCCTTTTTGCTGATCCCGATTGGGATGGCCCGATTGAGATTGATGAAGAATACGGAAAAGGAAAGCATGGTACCGGCCCTTGTCCTCCTGGACCTAAGCCAAGGCCCGATCCTGACCCAGTTGATCCACCGTATCCGCCAGAAGAAAAGCCCATTGTTGACGAAAATGGGTGTCGTGTCCGAATAATCAATAAAACGGTCTCTGTGTATGATACGAATGGGAAACTCCTGCGGCAGGAGAGCATCGTTGATTACACCAAAACAAATATTATTGGTACATACGCTTCCCTCGACAACTTTATCCGGCAGTGGACATCCGAGGAAAAGAAAAAGAAGATTCAAGAATTGCTGGCCAGCAAGGGAATCGATCTTGAAGCAATGAAAGCGGATCAGCATATGAGCGATATAGATGACTTCGATTTCATCTGCCATGTTGCCTTTGACAAAAAGCCACTCACCAGAAAAGAGAGAGCCAACAATGTGAAGAAGAGGGATTTCCTCAGCAAGTATAGCGGGGTGGCAAGAGAGGTCTTGGAAGCGCTTCTGGATCAGTATATGAATGTCGGAATCTACGAGTTAGAGCATGAAGCTATTCTGACAACTCCACAATTCGCAAAATTTGGGAAGATCCAGAGGATATTCAAGTTCTTCGGCGGCGAGGATAAGTATAACGAAGCTGTTCATGAACTTGAGAATGAATTATATGAGGCGGGTTAATCATGAGTAGTTTAACAGGTTTTGTAAAGCGCATTCGGGACATCATGTGGAATGATGCGGGAGTGAATGGTGACGCTCAACGCATTGAGCAGATGGCCTGGATTCTTTTCTTGAAAGTCTACAATACAAAAGAAGAGGAATGGCAATATACAGATCGGCCCTACACATCAATTATTCCAGAAGAATGCCGCTGGAATAACTGGGCAGCTGATGATAAGTCAGGTAAGGCGATGACGGGCGATACTCTTCTTGACTTCGTGAATAATAAGCTCTTCCCAACTCTGAAGGGCCTCAATGTGACTGCAGCAACTCCCATCAAAAAGGCTATTGTCAAGACAACCTTTGAGGATGCGAACAATTACATGAAGGACGGTGTTTTGCTGCGCCAAGTGATCAATATCATCAATGACCTGAATTTGGATGATTACGAGGAGAGTCATGCGTTCGGGGAAATATATGAGTCCATTTTACGCGAACTCCAGAGCGCCGGCTCCTCTGGTGAATTCTATACGCCTCGTGCTGTGACTGACTTCATGGCGAAGACCATTAAACCAAAGCTCGGCGAAAAGGTCGCAGACTTTGCGTGCGGCACAGGTGGCTTCCTGACCAGTTGGTTGAATGAACTGAGCAAGCAGGTCGTAACGGCAGAAGACCAGCAGGAGTATGCAACCTCTATTTATGGGATTGAGAAGAAACCTTTCCCGTATACTCTGTGCATCACGAACATGCTGCTGCACGGCATTGATGTTCCGATGGTCTATCATGACAATTCACTTTTGCGGGATGTACTTGATTATACCGAGGAAGAACAGTTCGATGTAATTCTTATGAATCCCCCTTACGGCGGACACGAAAAAACAGAGGTCAAGAATCACTTTCCTGCAGATCTTGCAAGTAGCGAAACAGCCGACCTCTTCATGTCTGTGATTATGTATCGGCTCAAACAGGATGGACGTGCCGCTGTTATTCTCCCCGATGGTTTCCTGTTCGGCACCGATAATGCAAAGGTTGCGATTAAGAAAAAGCTGCTATCTGAATTTAACCTTCACACTATTATCCGCATGCCACATAGCGTTTTTGCACCGTACACCTCAATTACGACGAATATTCTGTTCTTTGACCGCACGCATCCCACGGCGGAAATATGGTTCTACCGGTTGGATATGCCGGAAGGATACAAGAACTTCTCGAAGACGAAGCCCATGAAGCTGGAGCACTTTGCCCCGGCTTTTGGATGGTGGGATGACCGTGAGGAGATTACCATTGACGGCTTTGACAAGGCGAAGAAGTACACCGTCGAGGAACTGAAAGCACGGAACTATAACATTGACCTCTGCGGCTATCCTCATGAAGAGGAGGAGATTCTGCCGCCGAAAGAACTGATCCTGCAGTACCAGGAAAAGCGGGCCAGCCTGAACGCTGACATTGACCGCATTCTTGTTCAGATCACTGATATCCTTGGTATCGACATTACAGGGGAGGGCGTCGAATGACTGCGCAGCAACTGAAAAACTCCATTCTCCAGATGGCTGTTCAGGGTAAGCTCGTGCCGCAGGACCCGAATGACGAGCCCGCCAGCGCTCTACTGGAACGCATCCGCGCGGAGAAAGGGCGGCTCATCAAAGAGAAGAAAATCAAGCGGGAAAAGAACCCCTCCGTCATCTTCAAAGGTGCCGATAATACTCCTTATGAGAAAATCGGCGGTGAAGTACGGTCGCTGGCGGATGAGGTCCCGTTTGATATTCCCGATTCATGGGAGTGGGTACGGCTCAAGGATGTTGCTTTTACTAACGGTGGATTTGCATTTAAAAGCGCAAATTTTGTTGATGAAGGAATAAGAGTAATTCGCATTTCTGATTTTAATGAAAATGGGTTTGTTGATACGAAAATAGTGAGACACCCTTATAACGATTCATTAGATCGATTTCTACTAAACGAAAAAAACATACTTTTGTGCATGACTGGCGGTACAGTCGGCAAGAGTTACTTTGTGACATCATTAAAAGAGCAAATGGTTACAAACCAGCGTGTTGCAACAATTAAAATCTTTGGTGCCTTGGAGGAGTATGTAAATTTAGTTATACTTTCTCCAATCACTCAAAAGGTGATTAATGACAGCAAGAACTCAACAAACGATAATATTTCTATTGATACAATAAATGGTTTTTTCGTCCCCCTTCCACCCATAGATGAGCAAAGACGCATAGTGGATACAATTGCGTCAGTCTTGCAACTGATTGACAAATATGAAGAAAAGTATAGTCGGTTTTCCCGTTTGCAGGGTGCCTTCCCAGAAGTTCTCAAGAAGTCGATACTGCAAGAAGCAGTCCAGGGCAAGCTGGTACCGCAAGACCCATCTGACGAGCCTGCAGAGGCTCTGCTGGAGCGTATCCGGGCGGAGAAACAGCCGCTTATCAAGGAAGGTAAAATTAAAAAGGACAAGCACGAATCTGTCATTTTCAGACGGGATAATTCTCATTATGAAAAGCGTGGCTCTGAAGAGGTTTGCATTGACGAGGAGATACCGTTTGAAATTCCCGAAAACTGGGCTTGGTGCCGGGCTTCCAGTTTAGGAATAATGGTCAGAGGGCGTGGCATCAAACGAACAGAAACTGTTGCCCAAGGATGTCCGTGCATTCGATACGGGGAGATATACACAACCTACGATACATCCTTTGATGCGGCAGTTTCCTTTGTCCCTGAATCACTCGATAAGGATTGCTTGCATTTTTCCTCTGGCGATGTAGTGTTCACATTAACAGGTGAGAACAAAGTTGATATTGCTAAAACGGTAGCGTTTCTCGGAGACGGACAAATTGCGGCAGGTGGCGATTTGGCTTTCTGGACCTATCATGGAATGAATCCGCTGTATCTGGTGTACTATATGGCTTCGCCGTATTGCATCGAGCTTAACGACAGGCGACATTATCGTACACATTTCGACTTCAAAGGTCGGCGATTTTCTCGTTCCCGTTCCTCCGATTAACGAGCAAAACCGAATTGTAGCGGCGATTGAACAGCTTTTTGCTGTGGCTTCTACTTTGTAAAGTTCTCATTATGAGAAGTTGGACGGTGTGGAGCGCTGTATTGACGATGAGCTGCCGTTTGAGATACCAGATTCTTGGGAGTGGGTACGGCTCGGTACTGTTTTTCAACACAACACGGGAAAAGCCTTAAATGCCTCAAATCGGGACGGAGAAAAGCTCACTTATGTCACGACATCCAACTTATACTGGGATCGTTTTGTTTTGGATAACCTAAAAACCATGCCGTTTACAGATTCGGAAGTCGATAAGTGTACAGTACAACAGGGCGATCTCTTAGTTTGCGAGGGCGGGGATATCGGTCGTGCAGCCATTTGGAAAAGCGCCGCACCCATGCGTATTCAGAACCATATCCACAGGTTGCGGGCTTATGTGCCTGTCTGTAGTCGGTTCTTTTACCATCTCTTTTACCTTTACAAAGGCGCAGGCTGGATTGGCGGAAAAGGCATTGCTATTCAGGGCTTATCCTCCAATGCAATTCACAATCTGCTGTTCCCGTTACCGCCACTCCACGAACAGGAACGCATTGTTAGCGCCATCGATACGGCACTCAGCATAGTGCAGAAATTGTAAAACAACTAGGCATACGCCAAGGCAGTGCGTATGCCTGGTTCCCTTTTACCAGTCTATGACCTCATCAACGATGGCTCGTTGTTCGGTCGAAGTTTTGCGGAGATAAATGCGTGTGGTTTCGATACTTTCGTGACCCATAAGGTCAGCGAGGAAAGCGATGTCGTTACAGCGCTCCAAGAAGCTCTTTGCAAAGCGGTGACGGAAGGAGTGTGGATATACAACCACCGGGTCAATGCCATATCGGACTGCCAGCTTTTTTAACTGTCCGGAGATGCCTCTGGTGGTAATTCTGTCCCCGTATTTGTTCAAAAAAATGAAGCCGCTTTCTTGGTGCTTATCGTTCAGCCAAGAAAGGGCTTCATTTTGCAGAGCTTTTGGTATGTATATTCTTCGGAGCTTCCCACCCTTCGAGCACAAATCCAAATGCCCCAGCCTGATGTGTTCCACCTTGATCTGTATGAGATCACTGACCCGTGCACCGGTTGCTGCCAGAAAGCGTATTGCAAAATACCAGAACAGCTCGTCATCCCGTTTGAGGCAGGTTTTGAAGTACTCATAGTCTGCCTCGCTGATGACATTTTCCAGAAAGGCTTTCTGCTGCACCCGCACAAACGGCATTTTCAAGCTTTCTTTGCCGATGCTCTCTAAGTAGCAGTTGATTGCCCTCAGACGAAGATTGACGGTCTTGGGCTTGTAGTTCTCTATCAACCACACCTTATACGCCCGCAGGTTCTTTTTCGTGATAGCGTCGTACTGCGAGCTGTATTGCCGAATGGCGAAAAGGTACGAGGATATCGTGTTTTCCGAGAGGTTTGTGCCTCTCAAGTGTCTTTCGAATTCTTCTATCATAGCGAAAGACCTCCTTTCACTATGATATTATACCGTGTTTCTTTTACAGCTCTTTGACCAGCGGGAGCAATTCCTCAATCCGCTGGACAATGCGGTGCTGCTCAGCGAGCGGTGGCAGCGGAAAGAGTAGGTGTAGCACACTAGTACGGTCTATACCGGGTATTACACCTTGTCCTTTGGCTTTGAGGAGGTCAAAACTCGAATCCAAAAACAATTTGACGTACTGCATATCGAGCAAGTCGCTTTTTTTCACCGCCATAATCTGTCGAGCGATATGTGCTTGTGTGATATTACAGATAACGGTTTTGCCGTACCCCGAACCTTTACAAACAAGCAAAACATCACTTACATGTGCAATTTGACGCGGTGTTTCAGTCCAACGGTTCACAAGTATTTGCGAGTCAACGATATTACTGGCTCCGGTTATGTAGGCGATACCTTTTCCGGCACTGTTATACTCATCTGGTGCAAAATCTGTTCCGGACAGAAGTGTAACTGTGCTTTCGAACCGAACCCAGCACCAGTTTTCGGGTATCTCAAATGGCAGCTCATCGTCAATACAGCGCTCCACACCGTCCAACTTCTCATAATGAGAATTATCCCGTCTGAAAATGATGGATTCGTGCTTGTCCTTTTTGATTTTGCCCTCTTTTATGAGCCGTTGCTTCTCCGCCCGGATACGCTCCAGCAGGGCCTCCGCAGACTCGTCAGACGGGTCTTGGGGTACCAGCTTGCCCTGAATGGCCTCTTGCAGTATCGACTTCTTGAGGCGTTCTGGAAAGGCTTCCTGCATGACTGCAGTTTCATCGTATACTGCTCCATAGCTCTTCACTACTGGAAGGACTTCCGACAGTTTTGCCAAAATACGGCGTTGCTCATCAAGGGGCGGAATTGGTGTTAGATACGCTTTGATGGTCGCTGTAGCAAGTTCCTTCTGTTTTGTGGTACCGTCTGCCTGGTCTTCTATAACGCTTTGTACGGTTGGATTGCTAAAATAGTAGTACAGGTATTCCGGCAGGACAAACTGCTTTAGAGGTCGTATAACAGTGACATGACTGTCTGCAACAGCCAGTTCATACGGATTAGCTGCGGTTTTGTAAATAGCCATTCGTCCCAGTGTGCCAAGGCCGGTAGAGTTCCACATTAGGTCATTATCCTGCAAGAGACGCTCTGGCCCATAGGAGGAGAGAGAATCCGGCTCGATAAATTGTGCCTTTTCAATCGAAAAACCGCTCCATTGATTGCACTTCTGGGCGACAACAGGGTACTTTTTGATTGGAGAATACTTCGGTGACTTCCCGCGCTGGATGTACTCGCAGACATCAATGAGCCGCACCCACTCCCACGAATCGGGGATGTCAAACGGTACCTCATCCGCCAGCGACCGCACTTCATCGCCGATTTTCTCATAAGGAGTATTATCGGAAGGATTGCCACGGAAAGATACGCTAAAGTCATGCAGATAGAGGGCAAACTATACTATATTGTCTATTGTCCTTTTGAAATATATCATAACTGGCCCTCTGTAGATAAAGAGGTGGCGTGTAAATCAGAATGTGTAATAAAAAACAAAGAAGCCACCTGACAAGGTGGCTTCTTTGATAAAGGGTTCGTTGCCGATGATACTTTTCTCTGTACTTGGTTTTTGACCATACCAATGATTATCTGCCACACAAGCGTGACAACGTAATTGGCGTCTCCCAATCCCTATATATCTTTATAAGACGCTTAGAAGCTTAGAAGCGGTTGTCAATTCTCTGCTCAAAAACGATAGAGTGTTTTCCTCAGAAAAAGTGGACTACTAGATCAGCGTTTTCTTGACCAACGATATAACTTCGATATATTATTGTTTTGGATAGAGGGCGTCATCCCTCTGGTGCGGCTGGCACCTAAAATCCGAAATAGATGCCGGACTTTGGGCCGGAGCATTGGCGGGCAACAGAAAAACCAGTCATGAAGGAGAAGGCGTGTGGCACCGTGGTGTCGCAGCCGTCTCTTTTTGCGGAGGGAAGATAGTGAAACGTTCATGTCAACGTCGAATCCAAGTAAGCGTAAAACCCCGTCATAGCCGTTAAACCTCTTATCTCTCGTTTTGCCGAAAAAGCCTTTGCGAGCGAGGATATCCATTCTTAAGGCATATGATGAGGAGACTATGCCAGTGCCGATTCTAATCAGAAGAGATAATTGATCTGGAGCGGGGCACAGTACCACAGTGCGCGGTGGACCGTCGTTAAAAAACTCATTTTGACTTATTCACTTGAATTTCTGTCATAACGCATAGCCTTACTGTGCATTTATTGTTACAACTGACAAAGAATATGAAATTCTGCAAATACTATATTGCATTTTAACAAAAACTAGATATAATAAAAACAACAATCGAATACATCTTGATATTTACCAGATAAAACAAACTCTTTTATCGCAACGTAAATACATCGCGGATGTAAAAATTGGACGGCGTAAGCTTGTCATGTATTTTTGCGGTGTATGGTGCTGCGGAAAAGGGTTTTTTTCGTCAATATCGCCCTCTCCCTGTTCCATCCCGGGATTATGAAAGACTGGTGATCGATATGAGGGCGGTATAAGTGCTTGCAAGCAATGCAGTAATGATTTGGGGTTTATACAATGGATCAGAAAAAAACGGCCGAATTGAATCTTGAAGAGATACTGCTAACAGGGTTTGCCCGGCTTCCCGAAAAATCAGTTCTCTTCAGCAAGTATAACGGCACGATTAGCGTTACCTTACTGGTAAACCGCTCGAGTGGAAAAATTCTTGAGGTGGCCTCTGAGGACTTTTCCCCTTTGCAGATCAATTATTTTAACAAATTACTACGCGGAGAAGAAATCAGCACCGAAGACGGTATATTTCGCATCGAACAGCTGCTTGCACGCAATTATCAGAGTTCTCTTCGCAAACCTTTTTATTCCGGCATCCGCGCGTGCAGACAAAAGCTCGAGGAACTAAGAGAAGACGATATCCGCCGAATGATGCCTTTCTCCCAAGAGGATTAAGGAGGATCCTGCTATGAACGGAACTTCACTTGAAAAGAAGAAAAAAGGCTTCGCTCTCCCCGATACCTATGTCATCGTAGCAATTCTTGTTATCTTTATGGCACTGATGACCTATGTCATCCCTGCCGGCGTATTTGATACGGTCACCAACGAAAGCAGCCAGACAATGGTCGACCCCAACTCCTTCCACTTTGTTGAGCGGACTTCTACCAGCTTGAAAGATCTGCTCTTCTCGTTCTATACCGGCCTTAAGAAAAACGCGACGATGATCTTCTTCGTCATGCTCGTCGGCGGCTATATCGAGATTGCATTGGAAACGACCGCCATTCAGCGCGGCCTTCGCATTCTAATTTCCAAGATGGCCAATAAAGCGCTGATTCTTATCCCGCTCGTTATGCTATTCTTTGCCATTCTGGGAGCGACCGGCGTTCTCATCAACGCGGTCGTGGCGTTCATTCCGCTGGGACTTGCGGTGGCAGAGATCATGAAGCTCGACAGAGTTTCGGCGATGGCGTTCCTGTACCTCGGCACGTATGCCGGCTTTAACTCCTCGTTTATGTCTGCCAGCTCCGTGCAGATCGCGCAGGAAATGGCCGAGCTGCCGCTGCTCTCCGGCATGGGCTTCCGTGTGGTCGTTACTGCGATCATCGTTCTCGTTACGATCATCTATGTGATGCGCTATGCCATCCGCGTCAGCAAGGACCCGTCCCGCTCCATCATGCCGGTTTCCGAGTATCCGTTTGATGAGAACCTCTCTGCGGAAGTGAACGATACGTTCACCGCCCGCGATGTTATCATCATTGCGCTTGTCTTCGGTGGCCTTGCCCTGTATGTGTACGGCTGCATCAAATTTGCCTGGGGCTATGATTACATGGCTGCGATCATGCTTATCACCTGCGTCGCTGCCGGTTTTGTCGGCAAGATGAATGCAAACGATATTGCCAAGAACTTTATCTCCGGCGTGAAGAAGATGGTCTATGCGGGTTTCCTGATCGGCCTTGCCAGCGCTATTTCCGTCATTATTACTGACGGCCAGATCATCCACACCATCATCTACTACATCTCCATGCCGCTGGTGCTGCTGCCCAAGACACTGGCCGCCGTGTTCATGTTCCTTGTGAACCTGGTGTTCAACTTCTTTGTCTCCTCTGCCTCCGGTCAGGCTGCTATCGTTATGCCGCTGATGGTCCCGATGGCAGATATCCTCGAAATTCCGAGACAGGTTGCCGTTCTCGCCTATCAGTACGGTGATGGCTTCTCCAACTGCATCATCCCCACCTCCGGTGTTCTGATGGCTGCATTGGGCGTCGCGCGTGTGCCGTTTGAAAAGTGGCTCAAGTTTATGATGCCGCTGTTCCTCATCTGGACACTGGTCGGCTGCTTTGCCGTGGCGACAGGCGTGTTGATCAATTTGCAGTGACCAGGAAATCAGAACGGACAGGGTAAAGGGCTCATGGTTATTTTTGAAGAAAAGCAGTTCTTGCAGGAACTGGAATATCTGGTGAATATCGACAGCGGCAGCGGAACTGCCGACGGCATCGGCCAGATCGCATCCTTCCTCATCGGCAAGTGCAGTCAGCTTGGACTGACCGTCAAAAAGTACGTATTTGACCCTGCCTATGGCCCCTGCCTTGAGGTGAGGAATCATCCGGAAAGTGAAGATATTGATCTTCTGCTCCTTTGCCACATGGATACGGTCTTTCCTGTCGGCACCAGTGAAAAGCGGCCGTTTCGCATCAAAGGGGATCAGGTGTACGGTCCCGGCTGTGCCGATATGAAATCCAGCATACTGCTGGCCTTCGCGCTGGTGCAGAATCTGCTTCGTGAGCGGCCTGACCTGCGATTGTGCGTCGCGCTGAACTCTGACAGCGAGGTCGGCTCTATCAGCTCCCGCGACTGGCTTCGTGAACTGGCCCGCAAGAGCGCCTACTGCCTCGGCTTTGAGGCGGGGCGCAGCGACGGTAGCTTTGTCAAGCGCCGCAAGGGCGCCGCGCATTATATCATTCGTATGTACGGCAAATCGGCCCACTCCGGCGTTGATCCCCGCGGCGGCGCAAGCGCTGTGCTTGAAATGGCAAACTGGATCTGCCGCTTTGCCGATTTCGACCGCCTGCCGCTCGGTACCAGCCTGAATTTTGGCGTTGCCCGCGGCGGCACCATGTATAATGTCATTCCCGATTATGCTGAAAGCAGCGTCGACATCCGCTTTGAGACTGAGGAGCAGTACGAGATCCTCACCGAGGAGATCCGCAGCTTGTGCGACTGTCCCTATAATCCGGAGATTCGTGTGACAGCCGAATGCCTTGCCCGCTCCTATCCCATGGTTGAGAATCGATCGGGGCAGGCGTTGATCGCGCTGATGGAACAGGAGGCCGCGCAACTCGGCATGCCGGTGAACTTTACGGCAAGCGGTGGTGCATCCGATGCCAGCATCCCTTCGCAGGAAGGAGTCGGTACCATTGACGCCTGCGGCCCTATCGGCTTTAACCTGCACAATGACGACGAGCATATTCTGCTCAGCAGCGTGCGCCCGCGGCTTGCGTTACTTCTGGCTGTGTGCAATGCGCTTCCGATCAAAAAGTCGTCCAACGTCTCTTAACTTCTGCTACAGGGGGAATGTTGGAATGATATTCCCCCTGCGGCGTCTCTGCCGCCGAAAAGCGACACAAGAAAGCAAAGGTAAACTATGAATCCATATTATAATGAATGTGCCTTTTTGCAGAATCTGGCAATTCTTGTCAATACCGACAGCGGCACCGGCACTGTCGAAGGCATCGACAAGATCGCCGATTTTATGATGAAAAAGTACGCTGACCTCGGTATGTGGACGGAAAAGAAAACGTTCCGTGCCGATCTCGGCCCGTGCGTTGAAGCGCGCAACCATCCCGAAAGTGAGGAGATTGATCTTCTCTTGATCGGTCACATGGACACGGTGTTCCCAAAGGGAACGGCAGCTGAACGCCCACTCACCGTGGATGGCAACCGCGTGCTCGGCCCGGGCGCTGCGGATATGAAATCAGGCACGCTGCTGTGCACCTGTCTTGCCGCCTTCGTTCAGGCGGAGCGGCCGGAGCTCAAGCTCTGCGTGGCGCACAACTGTGATGAGGAGATTGGCTCTCCAAGCTCCGACGCCTGGATTCGCGAGCTCGCCTCCCATGCCACCTACTGTTTTGATCTGGAACCGGGACGCAGCGACGGCAGCTACGTCAAAACGCGCAAAGGTGTCTGCCGTCTCATCATCAAGCTGCACGGCAAATCCGCCCATGCGGGCGTCAATCCGGATGACGGCGCCAGCGCCGTGGTCGAGCTGGCAAAGTGGATCTGCCGCTTTGCCGACCCTGCGCGCAAGGATAACGGCTACCGTGTGAATTTTGGCGTCATCAAGGGTGGCACGGCCTACAATGTCGTCCCTGACAGCGCAGAGTGCGACGTGGATATCCGGTTTGACACGCCGGAGGATCTGCAAGAGGCAATGGCGCAGTTTGATGTACTTCGGCAGCACCCGTTTGATCAGAACGTTACGGCTGAGATCGCCATTACGGGGCAGACCCCGCCGATGGTCGCAACGGAAAACAGCAAACGGCTGATGCGGCTTCTGGAAGAGGAGGGAAGCTTGCTTGACGTCGACGTGAAATTTGTCGGGACCGGCGGCGGCTCTGACGCCAGCCGCGTCTCCAGCGGCGGCGCTGCGGCGATCGATGCCTGCGGCCCCGTGTGCTTCTATATGCATGATGCCAGGGAGTATTTCCTGCTCGACACGGTGGAGCCGCGGCTCCAGTTGCTGATGAACGTCATTCAAAAACTATAATGCGTGATACCGGCGCAGCATCCAAAACAAAAGGAGCATGACCATGCAGCCCCAAATACTCAATATTCTGGACATTATGAAGGACCTTGTCTCCGTGCAGAGTGACACGGGGAGGAAAATGGAAGAAAATATGGCTGAGCGGATCGCCGCTTATTTCAGGGAAGATTCCTATCTTTCCGCTCATCCGGATCACTGGGGCCTTGCCGATACGAACGACTTTCTGGGCCGCCGTGTCGTCTGGGCATTGAAAGAGGGGACGAGCCGCAAAACGCTGATTCTGACCGGCCACTATGATGCCGTGGAGATCGACTGCTACGGCGAGCTCAAGCCGCTCGCTCTCAAGCCTGAGGCCCTGCGGGAGGAAATGCTACGGCAAAAGCTCGGCGATGAGCTGATGCAGCAGGAGCTTGCCAGCGGCGACTGGCTGCCCGGCCGCGCGGCGGCTGACATGAAAGGCGGCCTTGCCATCGGACTTTATGAGCTTTTGACACTGCCCGAAAACGCTGAGATCGGCGTTCTTTTCGTCGCCGTCTGCGATGAGGAAAATGTCTCCGCCGGTATGCGCGGCGCGGTCAATGTTCTATTGGAACTCAAGCGACGCTTTGCGCTCGACTATCTTGCCACGCTTGTTTTGGAGCCGCAGCTTCCGCTGGCCGGCAAGGAATTCATGGTCTATAACGGCAGCATCGGCAAGATCATGCCCGTCATTGTCGCCAGGGGAAAGCTCGCCCACTGCGGTGAGCCGCTCAAGGGGCTCAACGCTGCCCATCTGGCCGCGGAGATCACCGCGCGAATCGACATGAACACCGACCTTGTCACGGAGGATTTTGGCCTGTCTTCTCCGCCGCCCGCTGTGCAGCAGCTGCGCGATCTGAAAACGACCTATGACGTCTCGCTTCCCGCGCTGGCTGCTGTGTGCGTGAATCTGCTTTTCCTCGGTGGGGAGAGCACAACGGAAAACGCGATGAAAAAAATCCGTACGATCTGCGAAGAAGCGGTTTCCGCCGTCATGGCAAAATACGAAGCTGCCTGCGCTTTTGCGATGCAGCGCGATCTTTTGCCAGAATCGGAAAAGCTGCACACCGCGCCGCGCGTGCTTTCCCTCTCCGAGCTGGAGGCTTTGGCCGCTGCCAGAAATACCGGTTTTGACGATTGGAAGGCGGAACGCGCTCGAGACTTGAAGACCGCAATCGAGCAGGGCGAGCTGACGCTGCAAAACGCGAGTGTTCGCTATATCCAGCAGGTCATCGAATTTTCCGGCTGCGAAGAGCCGATGGTCGTCATCGGTATCGCGCCTCCCTACTATCCCGCCGTCTGCAACGCATACCTTGAAAAGAACGGGAGCGAGATCATCGAAAAGGTCCGCGATATCGTCGAGGGGACGTATCACACGCCGCTTTCTGTGATTCCATATTTCACCGGCATCGGCGACGGAAGCTATATGACCTGCACCGCTCCCTCACAGGAACGTGCACTGCTGACCGACCTGATGACGCTGCCTGCCTCCATTTATGACATTCCCTTTGAGGCGTCGGCCCAGCTCAACGCGCCTGTGTTCTATCTCGGCCCGCGCTGCCGCGCAATCCATCAGTGGTGCGAGCGCGTTTATCTGCCTGATCTTGAACACACCGTTCCCGATATCATCGGCCATATTCTCGGTGCAGAATCATAATAAAATTTTCCTTACTCTTCCCGTCCATAAAGCAGCAGGAGCGGAATACCAAAACCTGGTATTCCGCTCCTGCTGCTTTATGATGAAGGCAGATCCTTGATGATACTAGGCCGTTTGAAAGTAAGCGTAAAACCTAGGCACGTAAAAAGGACGCCATCTCGAGGAGAGCTACTGCTCACCGAGATGGAGGTCTTCTATTATTACGTCATATAGCAGTCTTCCGGGACGTTCGCGGGCAGCAGCTTTTCAGACCACATTTTATATGTTTCGCTCAGGCCCGGCGCATTTCGCAGGACCCAAAGCAGGTATCGGTATGGATCCAAGCCATTTTCCTTCGTCATTTCAATCAAACTGTAGATCACGACGCTGGCTTGCGCGCCACCGGCTGTATTGGCATAGCCAGTTTTTCCTACCCATCACAAAGGGCTTAATGCTGCGTTCGGCACGATTGTTGCTCAACCCCAGACGACCATGATGGTGAGAGAGTAGACATTGATAATACGCTTTTATCTGAGAAAGAACATGAGTTGACAGGCTGGGTATAGGCACGTATATTAATTGTGCAATTAAAAAGCGGTTTTATATGGGCGGCGTTACGAACGTAGCCCTGTTTTTTACGGGAAGACGAGTTGGAAGCTTACTGAACGAGATCTCAATTGAGGTGGAGATGAAGCCGTGGTGATTACTGCAACCGAACTGAAAAGGAATCTCGGGGAATACCTCCAGTTGGCAGCAAAGGAGGACATTTTCATTACACGCAGTGGCAAGGTTATCGTCAGGCTCTCAAATCCGCAACGGGACCGCATAGATATTGCAAAGCCCCTGTTTGGAATCATCCCTTCTGATGTAACCTTAGCGGAGACAAAGGAAGATCGGCTGAACCAGATATGAAAGCATTGCCAACTTATCCCATGCTCGATATAATAGTGACGCAGCAGAGATATCCATGCATGAGAAGATGTTCGTTTATGGAGGGGCGAGATATGGGAAATAGCAGAGGAAACGTAATCTGTTTTCACAACAATAATGAAGAGAATGGATACCTTAGCAACTGGTATCCCTCCACATTTACGCTTGATGGCGTCACATTTTCCTCGATGGAGCAGTATATGATGTACCGCAAGGCGCTTTCCTTTGGCGATGATAAGATTGCCGCACAGATCCTGGCTACGGATAGTGCTGCCGAGATAAAGGCTCTTGGGCGGCTTGTATCCGGCTATGATGAGAGCCTATGGAACGGTATTCGACAAATCGTTGTCTATGAAGGGCTTTTCGCAAAATTCTCGCAGAACCCCGAGCTGAAAGAGCAGTTGAAAAATACGGGGAAGGCATTTTTTGCAGAGTGCGCGGTGAATGATCGGATTTGGGGCATTGGTCTATCGATGCGTGATCCAAACCGACTTGATCGGGCAAAATGGCAGGGACAAAACCTGCTTGGTTATGCCCTTATGATGGTACGGAATAAACTCTGAGCCACGTATTTGCAGAAACGGCGGAAGGTGTCTTTGTGTCTTATTTTGAGGTTCTTTGGTTGATAAAGTAGACTATTTTGGTGAAGAACCTAACCCATAAAGTATATTGCACTTTTGAAATCGTTCAAAACTCATCCGTGGAGTTTTGAAATGCATTTTTCATGCGTCACTAGCAAAGAACACGATGTGTCAAAAAGTATGCCTTTTGATAGGCTTGGTTTTACATGAAAGATTGCCTTAAAAGCACGCTAAGATACCGGCCGAATATGCCCAGTAAGGTGATATCAAGAGTCTATTTTCAATTCAATCGGTGGATTATATTGTCAGTATTGCTTGAAACCGCAGACAAGTCAAAAATCTGACTTGTCTGCGGTTTTCTACTTGTGTGTATCACCCGTGCGCTGCCCTTATTGACCAAGTGCCATGCTTCCAAAATCTTTTCACTCTGCATTGTGTCCGCCAAGCCATTGAACCAGGCTGACATAAAGCGCCTCTGCATCTTCCTCCGCTTCTTTCGCATTGATCAGTTCGACAAGGATCTCCCGTTCCGTCGGGGAATCAAAGCGGCGGATCACGAAGTCGGCAACCGCGGAAACAAATCGCTCGGGATCCGCAAGACGGCGCTGTCCGCTGCGGATACGGGAGAGGTAAGAGGCGTCATAATTGGTGCTGCGCGCCAGTTCGGAGTTGCTGTTGGAAAAGGTCGTGAACAGGCTGTTGAGATTGTCACGCAAATGCTCTGCGTCAACGATCTCCTCGGAGAAAAAGGGACAGAGAGCAGCTGACACGGTTTCCTGCGACAGCGCGGGTATGCCCCGTGCGGCGGCAAGCCGAACAATACCGCCGATGAGCTTTGCCCGCTCCGCCTCGCTTTCCGGTTTACGCTCACCGCTGCGGTAGCGGCTGACGGTGGCGGGAGACAGACCGCTGACCTCGGCCAGCTCCCGGCCGGAACAGCCGAGCTGCACCATATATTCGTTGAGCTGATCTTTGAACATTCAGGGTCTCCTCCTTGCGCGCGGCGGTGCTTTCAATAATTCTATTATAAAAGCTATTCTGCAAAAAGAAAAGAGTTTCCCGCAGAGTCCGTGACAAAGCGGAAATACCAGATGAATTTTGCTTTTTCATCTGGTATAATTTAAAATAAAGTGAATATTGGATATGCCAAATTGATAGAAAGTGAGGAATTATTATGAAAAGACGAATCGTAAGTATTGTGTTCGCCCTGTGCCTGTGTCTGGCATTGCTGCCAAGCACAGCGCTCGCGGCAGAGCCTGCAACGGAAACGGCGGACTTCACCGCTTCCGACGGCGGTGCGGCGGCGATTGCTCTGCTCAACGCGGCGAAATGGGACAATGCAGAGAACTCCACATGGGACAGCGCCACCAAAACGCTGACATTGAAAGGCGTCAACTTCCAAACTACGGCGGGCACCGCGGTGAAGCTTCCCGCGGGGAGCATCATCGTGCTGGCGGATAGGACGCATAACAACATTTATGGCGGCGACGCGGAGGCGAATGAGACAGGGGGCTATCAAGTCAAAATCTCCGTTTACGGCATTTACGCCGAGGGCGCGCTGACCATTCAGGGAGCCGGCGGCCTGAACGTAAGATCCGGCAAGCACACGAACACCGGCAATGCCTAGACCTACTCCACGGCGCTTTACGCAAAGGGACTCGTCACGGTCGAGGGCGGCAAGGTAGAGTTGACCGGCGGCGAGACGAAGAACGGCGACTGCGCCTTTTCCACCGGCCTTGAGCTGCCGGAGGGCAGCGGCCTTTCCGTGACCGGCGGCGAGGTGACCGCCAAGGGCGGAGAGTCCACCAATACGGAAGACGGTAAGGCAAATAGCTCCTTTTCCCGCGGCATTGACGCATACGGGGCAAGCGTTTCCGTCTCCGGCAGCGGTAAGCTGACGGGCGATGCGGCGGATAAGCATGGCGGCCTTTCGTGGGGCGTTTACATCTCCGGCGGCGATCTGACGGTTTCGGACAGCGCCAATGTCTTTGCGCACGTCCATACCGGGATTGAGGTGTCCAGCGGCAATCTGATCCAGACCGGCGGCAGGATTGACGCCGGTACCGTGGCGGGCGGCTATTATGGGCTTCTTGTTGAAAGAAACCCCTACGATGTCGGCAAAACTGTCGGCAACGCCACCGTCAGCGGCGGAACGCTGGATGTTTCTCTCGGCGAGATCTATTTTTCGGTGTACGGTGCGGCCGAAAATCAGGGGAACTTCACCGTGTCCGGGGAAGGAACGACAGTCTACGCGAAGTCCATCGACGGTGTGCGCACCCTTGCGATCACGGATGCCACTATGCGCAGCGGAAGCATTAGCGCCGAGAAGCTGACGCTCCAGAGCGGCAGCCTCACCGTGACCGAGAGCGTGAGGGAGTATAACAGCAAGCTCTACGCCAATCCTGCGCTCAGCCTTCAGGACCTTACCATAAACGGCGGCACGCTGAATGTGTCGTGGTACTGGGGCGAGAACACGCCTATCGTGTTCCCAGTGGACGATGAGACCGGCTTTCCCACGCCGCTGGTAAAAATATGGGGCGACGGACGTGAGGCGACCTTCAACGGAGGCGTCTCCACCTTTGACACCGGCTGCGCCGGGAATATTGCGCTGAAGCTGGGGAAGCTCTCCCTGGGCGAGAATATGGTGGAGACCGGTGCAGCCAATACCAACACCGACGCGCATACGCAGGCAAAGACCGGTACCCCCGTGGTGTTCAGCGCGTTCGAGCCATACCCCGTCCGGATCGTGTTCTTCGATGCCGCGCACAAGACCTACGACGGCACCACGGCGGTGACGCTGTACGGAACGTTGGATGGCGTGGCGGACGGCGACGATGTGACCCTCGACGTTTCCAACATGACGGCGGCGTTTGCGGATGCGAATGTGGGCATCGGGAAGACGGTCAATGCCTCCGGCACCGTCACTCTGCGGGGCAAGGACGCCTATAAATACTACATTTTCCAGCAGCCGGTGCTGGAGAATATCACGGCCAACATCACGCCCCGCACCGAGTTTACCGACGCCACCAACAAAAACCAGACCATCTACGTGGGCGGGGACAGCTTTGAAGTGCCCAGGTTTACCGGCATCGGTGGCGAGACGATCGAAGGTTCCCTCGCCTATAATTTGATTGAGGCAACAGAAAAGGATATCCCCGGGATGCTCCGCGCTTTGAAGGCGGGCGATAGTCTGTATATCCCCTACACCTTTACCGCCGACGGCAACTACAGCGGCGAAAGGACCGGCACCATCACCGTCACGGCACAGGAGCGTCCGTCCTACGGAGGCGGCGGCAGCCACACATCCGGCTATCCGGTGACCGTGCCCGGTCAGACCGAACACGGCTCCGTGACCGTCAATCCGAAGAGCGCATGCAAGGGTGACACCGTGACCATCACCGTCAAGCCCGACAGCGGCTATGTGCTGGAAACGCTCACGGCCATGGATAAGAGCGGCAGCGAACGCAAGCTCACCGACAAGGGCGGCGGCAAGTACACCTTCACCATGCCCGCAGGGAAGGTCGAGGTCAAGGCAACTTTCATGGAGGACAACTCTGTCCTGAATTTCTTCTATGACGTTCCCAACGACAGCTTTTACTATGAAGCGGTGAAATGGGCGGCTGGAAAGAATATCGCCTCCGGCGTTGGCAACAATCTGTTCGCCCCTGACCAGCCCTGCACCCGCGCGCAGATCGTTACCTTCCTTTGGCGTGCTGCGGGCAGTCCGGAGCCCGAGAATTCCGGCAGTTTCTCTGATGTACCCGCAAGCGCCTACTATGCGAAGGCGGTTGCCTGGGCAGTCGAGAACGGGATCACAACCGGTACGGGCGATGGAATGTTCTCTCCTGATGCCGTCTGTACGAGGGCGCAGGCTGTGACATTCCTCTGGCGTTATGAGAAGGCCCCCGTGGCGAGCCGTAGCAATCCGTTTACGGATGTTGCCGCCGATTCCTACTATGCCGACGCAGTTCTGTGGGCAGTCAAGGAGGACATCACCAAGGGAACCACCGACACGACATTCAGCCCCGGCGCGGATTGTACCAGAGCGCAGATCGTGACTTTCCTCTGGCGATGCAAGAAGTGACTGACATGCAGCTAAGCAGCAAAAGCCGCTGTCTTGCCCCATAAGCGAACATCGGACAGCGCAGCGGACAGGCTTTTCGCCTTGACGCTGCGCTGTTCTCTTCTCACTACAGGAAACAAATCTATAGTATCGTTCTGACCTTTTCTACCTGTTGCTGGAGGCATGATATAGCCGATACCGCCAGTCAGCGGCTGGTGGTATCGGCGAAGTTGCTGGCTGAATGCGGACATTGGCAATTTCACTTTTCGAAGAGAAATCAATTGTGCAAAAATACGGGGTTAAGTGGCTGCCCCAGACCCATTTAATTTGCTACTTCATTTTCATTGAAACTGTGGTATGCTTATTCAGAGGAGGGCTGACGATGGAAGACGCGAAGTGGTACTTTACCCACGAAACGGAAGAGGACAGACTGTGGTATCGCACTTTTTTTGCAATGTGTCGTAAATTCGGCGTGTTATGGTCGAAAGCCAGTGAAGAGCAAAAGGCTTTTATTGAAGAAATTACTAGAATCAATTATGAAAGAGAAGAAGCGAAGCGAGGCATGACAGTAAAACCTGTCCGTGGCTTCTTTGATGCTGAGGTATCCGCATGACTCGCGCAGCATAGCTGTGACTAAGAGACAAGGATAACTCATACTATCGCCCATGTTTATTTCATTCAAGAAAAAACAAAACCACATCAAGGAGAAAAACTATGAATAAGACTGAATTGATTGCCACAATGGCTGAAGCGAGTGGCCTTTCCAAGAAGGATTGCGAGACTGCTGTCGCTGCATTTATCACGACTACTGAAAAAGCTCTGAAGGCTGGCAAGAAAGTGCAGCTGGTGGGCTTCGGTGCTTTTGAGGTCAAAGAACGTGCTGCCCGTACTGGCAAAAATCCTGCCACGGGTGAGCAGATTGAGATTTCTGCTTCCAAGGCACCTGCATTCAAACCCGGAAAGGCTTTTAAGAACGCCATCCAGTAATTTGTAAACTCATAGAACAGCACTTACGGCATTGAGCTGTAAGTGCTGCTTTTTTGAGCTAACCTCATAACGCCCCAACGCAACCTGTCATCTAACTGCGGCTGATTCGCCATAATTAAAAAGCAGTTTCTGCTTTCTATTGCTGATAATTTGTACGAACCTGTTGTTGGTTACCAAACCTCCTCGTAAGTATTGATATAGATTACTTCACAGGAGGAATGCAAAATGAAAAGTTGCCAGTATAAGAGTTCCGATGAGCTACCCCTTATCCTCAATGTTCAAGAGGTGTCCAATTTCCTCGGCCTCGGGCTGTCTCAGGTCTATGAGCTTGTGAAGCGCATCGACTTTCCTGCCTTCAAAGTTGGAAGTCGTATCTTCGTGCCGAAAGATAAATTCCTTACCTGGCTAAATGTGCAAACAGAAGAGAAGGACTCTCTCTTCTATACGGAGTGACAAGGATGGACGATAGTAAGATGCCGCGAATCCGGCGCAAAGAAGATCTTCCGGATGTGATGACGATGCCACTCGTTGCAAAGACTCTCGGGTGCAGTCTTACGGTCGCATATAAGCTTCTAAAGAGAGACGGCTTTCCCCATACAGTAAGTGGTCAAAGGGTATATATTGACAAAGCTAAGTTTTTCGCATGGCTTGATGCTCAGACGCAAATGGAAAAGAGAGATCATTATGGCTGGTAGGCAAAGAGCGAATGGCGAAGGCAGCATTCGAGAGAGATACCCCGGCTGTTGGGAAGGTCGATATACTGCCGGCTACGATATTCTAACGGGAAAGCGTATTCAAAAGGGCGTTTTTGCTAAGACACGAAAAGAATGCGCAGCGAAGCTGGCACGAGCCATCCAACAGGATACAGGGCCTTATTATCGCAAGGGCAAAGGATATGATTCACAGCCCCTTTCTACATGGATTCGGCTTTGGTTTGATTCCTACACAAAGCCAAATCTTCGCCCCAGCTCAGCAGATGGTTATAGGAGCATGATCGAGAACCACATCATCCCGGTTTTGGGTCATATCCAGCTTTCAAAGCTCAGCTCAATCCAGATTCAGCGCTTCTATAATGATCTGCACACACAGGGCCGCTTAGACAACCATGGAAATCGGAAATATGAGCCATTGTCCGCAAGCACCGTGAAGCACATTCATGCGGTATTGAGCGGCGCTCTGAAACAGGCAGTTAAGGAGCGGATTATTCCCTTCAACCCTTGCGATAACTGCAAAATTCCAAAGCGTGAAAAGAAAGAAATGCACGTCCTGCCGCAGGACAAGATAGGTGCATATCTGGATGAGGCAAAGCGACTTGGGGTCTATGCGCTTTTCTATTTGGAATTGACAAGTGGGCTTCGACGGGGAGAATTACTTGGCCTGGAGTGGGCCGACTTGAATCCGGAAACACGAATGCTGACGGTTAACAAGCAGCTCACTCGTTCTGGGGGAGAGTTGTGCATTTCTGTACCGAAGACTGAGAATTCGATTCGAACAATAGCTCTTCCGGAGAATACTGTTGCTTTGCTCATAGATGAGCACAACAAGCATCCGGATAGTCCCCTCATGTTTTGGTGTCCAAGAACTAATGGTTACTGGAGTCCGGACTCTCTTCGACATTTACACAAACAAATGCTCGCCGCTGCCGGAGTGGATGAAAGCGTTCGCTTTCATGATTTGAGACATACATTTTCGACCTTAGCAATTCAGAGCGGCGTAGATGCAAAAACGGTCGCTGGCATGCTCGGCCACTATAGTGCCGCATTCACGCTGGACACTTACACGCATGTGACAGAACAAATGAAGCGAGGCGCGGCTGAAAAGATCGGCGTTTTTATGAACGCAAGTGTCAATGTGCAGGTTAATGTCGTTCACTCACCGAGTGCGGTAGTGCGTGGTGATTATGAATCGGATCTGGCTAACTGCCTAAACCCGTCGAATTCGACGGATTTAGATCCAACATCACAGTAGACATTGAACAAGGAAAAGGGACTCTGAAATCAGCAATTTCAGAGTCCCTTTTTTCGTTGGTCCGAGTGACTGGAATCGAACCAGCGGCCTCTTGAACCCCATTCTTTCTCCTCGATTATTCGTTGCGAAAAATAAGGAAATCATACAATTATTCAGAGCTTTTGCAATTGTTAGAATTGTATTTATTTCGTATTCTCCATATATTCCGCTCGCATTCCGCCTTTATTCCGCTTCCGTGGCGGGAGAGGAACGGGCGACGACGCGACCATCCTTAGAGCGTATCCTCTTACGCCCCCTCAGCAATAGGCGTGCAAAGTCTTTACTCCTTGTCGCACTTCTCAATCGAACACTCATGCGCTTTTGCCTTTTTCATCGTAGTTGATTCCAACTAACAAAATACTGCCGGTCCCGTCAAGCCGCCCTTGTTATAATACTATGACATTGCATCAAGGGGGAGCATATCAAAATCAGATGGAGGATTTCTCGCATCTTAATGAACCAACCCGCCGGTCGAGCCCGCGGGTTGGTGGAAAATACTCTTGTTAGTTGTACTTTCTCCGCTTCAAGCCTTCCGTGTCGGTCGTACCGGCTCAATACAGCCTGCATTCGCTGATGAGCCGGTCGATCTGCGCAATACGTTCGGAACAGCGGGGATCATTTCTGCTGCTTAATGCGAGGAGGATAATTTCAGATATGCTCAGCGGAGCCACATAGGAGTTGGTGAAGCCCAATCCGCCTACCTGCACAACAAGAACAATATCAGACATGTTGGCGAGGGGCGATGTGTAACGGTCCGTGAAGAGAATGACCTTCGCTCCGGCCTGATGGGCAATTTTGAGCAAAGAGAAATTGATCTCAGAGTAGCGGGGGAAGCTATAGAGAATGATGCAATCCTCCGCCGTTATATCGGAAATCGCCTCAATAGCAGATGCTTCCGCGTGTATCAGCGGAATCACATCCGAAACCATGAGGTGCAGCTTGCTGGTCATATAAACAGCGCAGCTTGCGGCGCCGCGGAATCCGCTGACATAGTGCTTATGCGACGACAAGATGATGTCTACAGCCTTTTCTACCGTTTCCTCGGTGAGCTTGGCAAAGCTGTTTTCGAGGTTGCTGATTGTGTATTTTCCAACATCGGAGATCAGGCTCTCTTTTCTGAGATTGTTTTTAAACTGCACATATTTCTCGCCCGGAGAAAGCTCCTGCGCAGCCTGCACGAGCGTATATCGATCAGCCAGCCGCTCTGTCATAGACGAGCGAAAATCCGAATACCCACGAAAGCCGAGCCGTCGGATAAAGCGAATGATCGAGGTGTCGCTCACGCCGATGTCCTCGGCAAGGGCTGTTGAGGTGCGCAAGCCGATGACATCAAGATGCTCAAGAATATAATCGGCTATTTGCGACTCTGTTTTTGACAGTGTCATTCCCTGAATTTTTGCAATTAAATCTTCCATAACATTCCCCTTTGCTTAAGAAAATTATACAACGCAAACACGGCGGGGTCAATCCTTTCTTTTGACGCAGACCGAGCATAGCACAAGGAACGCGCTTATGCCGGCGCGTTCTTTGTGCTATAAAAGGGAGAGATGTGTGAATCGTTATTGCAGAGCAGCAAGAGCCTTTTCGATGCGATCCATTCCTTCCTCCAGATTCTTCATGGAATTGGAGTAGGAGATGCGGATCTTTCCGGCAACGTTGTACGCCTCACCGGGGACCGTAGAAACCAGCGCCTCGTCAAGAAGATACTGGCAAAGATCCATCGCATTTTCGATTTTGCGCTCACCGACAGACTTGCCAAGGTATTCCTGCACATCGGGATAGAGATAAAACGCACCCATTGCGTCGGGGCAGACAATGCCCGGCACGGCGTTGAGCCGCTTGACCATGTACTCCTTGCGGCGAGCGAATTCCTTTACCATATCGTGAAGATCATACTGCGGCCCCTGAAGTGCCGCAACAGCCGCCTTCTGAGAGATCGCGCTGGTCGCGGAAGTGGTCTGGCTCTGAACCTTCATTATGCCTTTGATAATGTCTGCGCGCGCGGCAGCATAGCCGATTCTCCAGCCGGTCATGGCATAGGACTTAGAGAAGCCGTTGACGGTGATCACATGATCGCGGACCTCTCTGGAGATTGAGGCCACGCTAAAGTGCTTTGCGCCGCCGTAGACCAGCTTTTCATAAATCTCGTCCGCCACGATGAAAAAGTCGTGCTCAACAGCGAGCGCTGCCAGCTGACGCAGGGATTCCTCACTGTATACAGCGCCGGTGGGATTATTGGGCGTGCAGATGATGATCGCCTTGGTGCGGGGGGTGATGGCAGCCTTGATCGCATCGATGTCGAGCATGTAATCGCCCTCATGCACGGGGACGAAAACCGGGGTCGCACCGGCAAGCTTGATCATTTCGGTGTAGCTCACCCAGCACGGAATGGGAAGCAGGACCTCATCGCCTGGGCCTGCGATGACCATCATGGCGCTGGAGATCGCCTGCTTGGCCCCAACTGCCGTTGTGATCTCGCCAATGGTATACTCAATATTGTTATCCTCTTTGAGTTTCTTCACGATTGCTTGACGAAGCTCGAGAATGCCGTTTCCAGGGGTATATTTCGTGAAGTTTTCAGCGATCGCCTTGATTCCGGCGACTTTGATGTAGTCGGGAGTCCCAAAATCCGGTTCACCCACATTGAAGGAAATAATATCCTTTCCCTGCTGCTTGAGTTCAGCGACCTTGGCAATTAGCGCCGAGGTGGGAGAGCCGCTCAGGGTTTTCATGCGTTCTGCAAGAGTAGTAGCCATTTGTAAATCCTTTCTGTTCTACCGATGGAAATTATTCCGCGTTGATTGCACCGAAGTCACCGGTCTTTTCATTAAACGCCTTGGCATTCCAGATCTTTTCGTTCTTTGCAACAAAAAGAGTGCCGAGCACATCGCCGGAAACATTGAGGGTCGTGTGAGACATATCGATCAGCTTGTACATACCAGCGATCGGCCCCATCAGATCCATGGGGAGATTCAGAAGGTTCAGGAAGATCGCGCCGGTCACAATGCCGCCGCCGGGGATGCCGGGAGCTGCGATGGACATGAGCGTAGAGATGGAGATGACCATGGCAATCTGACCGACAGAAAGTGTGAGACCGTAAATCTCTGCCACAAAGAAGGCAAGGATCGTCTTGTAGATTGCTGCACCGCAGAGATTGATGGTCGCGCCCAGAGGGATGGAGAAGGATGTGAGGTCGAAGGGAAGCCCCATGCGATTGGTGGTGACATCCATTGTGATTGGGATCGTGCCCGCAGAGGAGTTTGTTGCGACCGTGTTGATCCAGATAGGAACCATCGCCTTGCACATCCTGCCGTAGCGGATGCCCGTATAGTACTTGATGAAGATGCTGAAAGCGAACCATGCAAGCAGGCAGGAGATATAATCCGTGAGGACGAACTTTGCAAGGTTTCCAAACAACTGCGCGCCATAAACAGCGGTGGTATTGGCCATCAAGGCAAAAACACCGATGGGAGAGTAGATCATGATAATGTCAAGCATCTTATAAATGACGTTGGCACTTTGATTCATGAATTCCGTGACTACCTTGGCCTTCTCGCTGACGATGACGAGGGCGATGGCAAGAATCATTGTAAAGAACACCATCTGCATAATATCCTGATTTGCCATGGAAGAGACGATGTTCGTCGGGATCATACCAAGCAGGAAGCCGCCGAAACTGGGCGTCGTGAGGTTTGAGGGGTCGTATGCAGTCAGAACACTGGTGTCAAAGCCGGCACCGGGATGGGTGATGGAAACGACCGCGATACCGATAAAGCAAGAAACGGCCGTCATTACAACATAAGTAGCAACAATCTTCATGCCGACTCGCTTGAGACGATTCACATCGCCGATGGCGGAAATGCCGCTGACAAGGCTGAAGAAAATAACAGGAACGATCAACATCTTGATCAGGTTCATAAATGCCGTGCCGAAAGGTAGGACCCACACAGAGAAGTCCTTAAAAAGAAGACCGGCAATAATACCCAGAACAAAACCGATCACGGTGCGATGCGGCAAATACTTTTTGCCTATAAGCTTTTCTTTCATTTTCTTTCCTCCGTTTATCAATTTGAATTAGGCAGCTCTCGTTCATGTGCGGTGTATTCAGCGATTTGGTTTATCCCCCCCAATCTTTGTTCTTTCTCGTTGTAAAGGATGCAAGCCGCTATGCCCAGTAGCCCGAGTCAATAAACTCTGTTTCCTTCGCTTCCAGCTTTTTCATGACCCATGCACGGTTTTGCGTGCCGTTGCGGCACGCCTCGACCTTTTTCTGATCCTGTGCGCTGAACATCTTAGCAGCCTCCAGTACGGCGGGGGCATCCTTGAGCGGAATGACGATGATACCGTCCATGTCCGCGACAATGATATCACCGGGATTTACGCTGATGCCACCGCAGGCAATGGGGATATTGATCTCTCCGGGGCCTTCCTTGTGCGGCCCACCTGGAGTAGACCCGGTGGCATAGACCGGCAAGGGCATCTTGCTTAAAGCATCCGTATCACGAACGGGACCATCAAGAACAAGACCGCCTAACTTGCGCTGGTACTGTGCGTATGTAAACATGACCTCGCCCATAAGCGCTCGGGTATCGTCCTCATCGTTGGATACCACAATGATATCGCCGGGCAGCGCCATATCCAATGCCTGATGAATAAACAGGTTGTCGCCCGCGCGGGTCTTTACCGTCAATGCAGGTCCGACCATGATCTTGTCCGCCCCGCTCATGAGCTTAATGCGGGGATTCATCGCGCAGGACCGGCCCATCGTGTCAGCAATATTTGCAGCGGGGATACGGGAGAATTCATCCAACAGCCCCTGTTCGGGCATAGGACGCTTCATAAATACACGATTTCCAATAGACATATGTTTGCTCCTTCTTAAAAAATGAAATAAGAAAACAAATAAAGCCGTGCTTTGATGAGCAAAGTGTATCGTATATATGTTTATTTGTCAACATCATATTGAGAAAAATAATATTATTCGTCGTAAGCTGGAAATCCATTGTCCCTTTTTTGTGCATTTATGCCGAAAGCAACGACCGAATGCTCAAAAGGAATGTCGTTAAACGCGGCCTTGTTTGGAGCCTGACTGCAATCACATTCATATCGTACCATCTACAAATAACAAGCAAAAGCACAAATCGGAGCTGAGAACAGCTCCGATTTGTGCTTTTGCGTAGACATATTCTCGTTGCCTGCTTGGATTCGGTTTTAGCCGGCGCTTCGCAGGTAACGCGCCAGCATCGTCGCGACCTGAGCGCTCCGCGGGCGCGGCAGGGGCGGCAAGGTCACCACCGACGCCGTTGAGGATGCCGTTCTGCGTCGCCCAGAGCAGCGCGCTCCGCGCGTACTCGCTCACAGCGTTCGCGTCGTTGAAGTTCAGTGCGCCGCTGACCGCGGGAGCGCCCGCGAAGCGGTAGAGCATCGCCGCAAGCTGCTCGCGTGTGACAGGAGCGGTGGGATTCGTGCCGTCGGAAATGCCCCTCTTCACCGCCCACTCGGTGCCCTTAGGGATTGCCGATAGGCCATGTCTTGTGTTATACTTTTGCTCATGAGGGATAT
>ERZ826220.1142-NODE-1142-length-27974-cov-6.524768_pt1 | contig 27974 bp, 19 predicted proteins | sample MGYA00519927_ERZ826220 | MGnify/ENA primary metagenome ERZ826220 (study PRJEB31778, sample SAMEA3449225) | human gut metagenome | biome: human gut; feature: human-associated habitat; material: faeces | place: United Kingdom | collected 2010/2012 ... | reverse complement strand
ATCGCTCGTGGCGAGCTTGCTCGTTGGGAGGGAGTCGTGATTCAGCTCTAATCGACTCAAGCTGACTTCATGTTCACGCTCGACCTTACCCTGGTTGAGTGTGAACATGAAGTCAATGTCAGGGGCGTGTCTATCTCCCAGAGTGGCGTCTCTTAATGGGAAAGTCGATGTCCGTCAAATGTGAATTGGAGAACACTGGCTGGTGCAGGGCCATCTAATTTACTTAGCTACTAACCTAACGGCAAATCTTAAAAGGCGCAGCCTCGCATGATTCTGGTGAGAGGTTTTTCGTTGTTCCGTGCTGCGGATAAGCGTCATGTTGTTGTTTGACGTTCAATTGTCATATGGGTCGTGAGACTTTCCGCGCCGAAAGTGGTTCCGAGACGTTATGGCTACGTAGATGGTACGTAGGCTCTTCTATGGCAAAAAGCGCACTGAAGCGCAACGCCGCGAGAATCGAACAGGATGGGCGTTCATGGCACCATTCGGCATACTGTTCGCCATCGTATTCATCATCCCGTGTTGCGTTTCGCCATTCGGCTTCTTCCTGGGTCGCGTATACGCGCAAACCTCCGTGCCGAACGAACTACTGGAACATTCTGGACGTTTTTGGCCTGTCAGCGGGAGGATTCCTCCACTGACTGGCGGAATTGGGACTCTGAGGCGGCTGTTAGCGGGAGAATTTCTCCACTGACTGGAAGAATTGGATGCTAATTGAGGAATATGGCTGTGAGTGAGTCGGAAGGTTTGAATATGGAACAGTCTCGGGAGCGGTTTGCGAATGAGGTGGACGTTGCGTTAGCGCAGTCGGCCCGTCCGTTTGCGATTCACAATGCGCGCAAAGTCGATGCGCGAGGTGTTGCGGAACATTATTGGCTGGTTTCCGATGGTAGTGCGATTATGGCGACTGGGAATCGGGACGATGATTTTGCTGCGGCATGCGCAAGCGTCGGTTTGGATGCCGATGCTGATTCCGATTCGGTCAGTTCGGTTGGTCCCGGCGATTCCATGACCGGTTCGGCCGGTTTCGTGACCAACGCTGCAGGCCGCATGATGACGCCCGGTTACGTCGACATTCATGCGCACGGTTCGTGGGGGAGTTCCTTCGATGATGGTGTGCAAGGCATACGCATGGCCCGCGCAGGTCATATGATGCACGGCACCACCCGTCAGGTGCTCAGTTTGATTACCAACCCGCTTGACGTGATGTGCGCCAATCTTCAAACCGTGCGTGGCATGATGGGTGCTCGCCCTGACATTCTTGGAGCGCATTTGGAAGGTCCGTTCCTTGCGTTGTCTCGCAAAGGTGCGCATGATCCGGAATGCTTGAAAGATCCGGTTCCTGAATATGTTGATCGGCTTTTGCATGCTGCGAACGGCTGTTTGCGACAGATTACCATCGCCCCCGAACTACCGCATGGCATTGATGCGATTCGTCGTTTTGCTGCGGCTGGAGTGGTTCCTGCGGTGGGACATTGCGATGCCGATTATGCAACCGCCTGCAGAGGTTTTGATGCGGGTGCTGGCATTATGACGCACATGTTCAATGCGATGAATGGTTTGCATCATCGTGAGCCTGGTCCGATTCCGGCTGCTGTTGAGGATCCGCGCGTCACTGTTGAGTTGATTAATGATGGTTTTCATGTGCAGGATCCGATGGTGCGTTTGGGATTCGGCTTCGCCCCGCATCGCATTGCGTTTGTGACCGATGCTATGGCTGCCACCGATTGCCCGGATGGTCATTATTTGCTGGGTGCGTTGGATGTGAATGTGATTGACGGTCATGCTCGTCTTGCATCGAATGGTGCGATAGCCGGTTCCACGTTGACGTTGGAAAAGGCTGTTCAGCGTGCGGTGCTCGAATTAGGATTCACGCCTACCGACGCGGTGGAAGCCGCCACGTTGATTCCGGCTAAAGCATTCGGTTTCGATCGTGCGAACCCGGTCACCAAGCAGCCGCTCGGTCTGCTTGCCTCCGGCTATGCTGCCGACGTGCTTCTGCTCAACCCCGCCACCTGGGCCGTCGAACACGTCTGGTGCGACGCCCACTTTCTTCGTTAAGGCGCGATTGCTGAAACGTAATTGCAGGACCGGCTTCGTAACAGGATGCCGGTCCTTGCTGTATCTCGAGTTTTTGTTTTTAGTCTTGCGGGGTGAAGCTGTCGCGGGCGACGAGACTGGTGGAGATTCGCATATGCTGGCTGATTTTGCGGTTGGCGGTCAGTGCTTCGGCAAGCATGAGTACTGCGGCTTTCGCAAGTTCGTCCTGGCTGATGTCGTACGACGATAATGCGGGAGACGTGTATTTCGCGATCTCCTGATTGTTGATGCTGATTACTTTGATATCTCGCGGTACCATCACATTTTCGGTGGCAAACGCCTGTAGCACGCCGACCGCCAACGGATCGGCGGCGACGATCACTGCATCGGGCAAATCATCAGCATGATCCTGTACTAACTGACACCCCTGCAAACGGCCGTTTTCCACAGTGAACGGGCCATCCGCATACACCAATCCCTTCACATCCAAACCCAAACGCAGCGCCCAATTGCGAAATGCGAACGTACGAACGTCTTCCGGATATTCATGCTCGCCCATAATGTTGCCCAAGCCGCCAATAAAGCCGATTCGTGAACAGCCGGACGCCATAAGCGCGTCAATCGCATCCAAGATCGTCTGTTCCAATCGGGTTGCACCGAATCGAACAATGCCGGCGCAGGATTGATGTCGATGAAGACGCCGTGGGGAAGTTTCTTATGCAGACGGTGCAACGTCTTACGATCCAACGGCGACGGACCAATCGAAATGAAGCCTGCGTATTTGTCGGCGTTGGCGATCAGCGAATCCACGTCCTTCTGCATGGTCACGTTCATGAGCTGCTCTTCGGCATGCTTGACGAGCACTTCGCGCAACTCGTCGAAATACGCGTCCTGCAAACCCTCGTCGGGAACGACATTGTCGAGAATCGCAACATCTTGCGGAATGGTGATGCGTTGGTATTGCGGTACGTTCTTGTACCCCATTTCCAGACTGGCGTTTAGGATTTTCTCGCGGGTGGAATCCTTCACCGAAAAGGTGGGATCGTCCTTCAAAACCCTCGAAACAGTGGCTTGGGAGAAACCTACCCGTTTTGCTATCTCTCTGATAGTGGCCATTCGAATCCTCCTCAAAGCCATCATTGGCTAAACAGGTTTACTAATTAATTTAGCACATATGATTCCATCCTGCTATATTTCCTTCAAGCATTTCACGAGATAAAGCAGTTGTGCGGCAAACGAGAATCCTCTTTACTCAGCTTGCCTCGGGGCGGCTTCGGGCAATGAAGTGCCCATGGTTTCGAGACGCATGAGGAACTCGTTGGCACTCATGGCGTTGCTCAACAGCGTGCCCTCCGCAATCGTGCCTCCAATGGAACGGATGAACTCAACCTGATCCAAAGTCTCCACGCCATCGAACACCACATGGAACGCATCATTATCGCGCGAAATATCGAGCGTGCGCTGCATGATCTGCTTCGCGCGAGGCGTACGGGAATCGTATTGTCTTCAATCACATGGCGAAGAACATCGGACGCGTTGACGTAATCGTCTGAACCATTTTGCGTCCATAATGTTCGTTGACGGTGAATCTTTCCGGTACGCTCAAGTCGATTCAGCAGGGCATGACGAACACGAAGATTCCGTTCGCGCGTACGCCGAAGGTCAATAATCGTACCGCTTCTCCGGCATTGTATGTGACGATGCCGTGGGCGATCATTATTTATTCGTGCATGGTGTTCTATGCCGATACGTTTTCGCATAATTGGGGTAACGCGGTGTTCGCCGGATTCAATGCGGTCGTGACGTTCTGGGCGTTGACCGCTTTGGATCGAATCTCTGTGAGGCACTGTTGTGGGTGCCGTAAAATAGCAGGAAAAGGGGCGCTGATGACTCAACATAACGATTGGAGCGCTATGCAGCAAAGTTCGTATCATGATATGCAGGTCGATTCATTGGGTGCGTTCTCCGCGCGCAATCCGCTGGACTCGCTTGCGGTTACAGCGCCGGGACGCACGCGTTGTGTGAACGCCGAGAATCCCACAGGCGGCAAAGGCACTGCGGCCACTGCGGCCAGTGCACTTGGCCCGTCGCGCAAAGGCAGCCCCTGCATCCAAACCGTGAAAGCGGGGGAGAGCGTCACTTTGATGAATGTGGACGGTCCGGGCGTGATCCGCCATATTTGGATGACCGTCACCGATCGCACGTCGCCTACCGGCCCGAACGTGCTTCGTAACCTGATCCTAGAATTCTATTGGGATGGCGAGGAAACCCCGTCCGTGCAATGCCCGATCGGCGACTTCTTTTGCTGCGGCCATGCGCAGGCCTGCCGAGTCAATTCGATGCCGGTGGTGGTCGTACCCAATCGCGGTTTCAACTGCTATTTCTCCATGCCGTTCGAACATGCGCGCATCGTGCTCCGCAACGATCACAATGAAGACGTTCCTGCGTTCTTCTACCAGATCGACTACACCGAATATGACTCGCTTCCGGCCGGCACCATGCGCTTCCATGCACAGTGGCGTCGCGAACGTGTCACCGAACTGGCTCGCGATTATGTGGTGCTTGATGGCGTGCAGGGGCGTGGCGCGTATATTGGCACGTATCTGGCGCTCACCGCGTTGGAAAGCCGTTGGTGGGGCGAGGGCGAAGTCAAAATGTACATCGATGGAGACGACCAGTACCCTACATGGTGCAGTACTGGTGCCGAGGATTATTTCGGTGGTGCGTGGAGTTTCGCTGATTTTGACGAGCATGGGCGCATGCATGAGCAGACGTTCTGCGCGCCGTACGTCGGATTCCCGTTCTACTCACAGCGTCTCGCCTCGCATCGCGAAAGCGCGTATTGGGATGTGAATACGCCTGTGACCCGCGGACTGTATCGCTGGCACATTCCCGATCCGATTTATTTCGAGCACGATCTGCGTGTGGAATGGCAGCAGATCGGCACTGAAGAGGGTGGCAATTTCGAGCGTCAGGACGACGTTGCTTCCGTCGCGTACTGGTATCAGCTTGAGCCGCACACACCGTTCACGCCGATTGGCGATCGCCACTTCCGTCAGCCCCGCTGATTATCGCCCCCGAACCTGCGATTGCCGGTCTATCCGGTCGGTTCGGGGGTGTTGTGCTGTCTGTGCAACTTGCGTTCTGTGCCTGCACAACTTGGGGAGTCCTCCATATGTGAGATACCGGTCGAACAGCGCATTGTCATTTGCTGTTGATTGCAATGCATTTCGGTATTCCGAGAAAGACAGTGGCAGCATCTTAAGTTCGACATATCGTCCAGTGAAATGGATGATTTTGCGATTATTGCAGAATTGTCCATTTCACTGGATGATTTTGCAGAGTGGGTGAGTGATATGGACGTGCGATTAGGCAAATCGGAAGTAATGTTGCGGTCATTCGACGGAATTCACGAATGTGTATGTTCCGCTTACATGTTCGATACATTTTTCCCAGCGAATTGACAGGAACACGCATCATTCTTCCAAGACTTGGGCGGTTATATAGAACATGTCAGCGGTTACGGCAGCTGGCGAGGTTCCCGAAGAACCCCATAACTGAACCCTTCTTCTCTCTTCTCTCTCTCAGCCGGCGGCCTTTCTCTCCGCCGGCTTTTTCTTTTCTGAACAGGATGCATGCGATTGCGATTGGTGGTTTCGGTTGCGTAAAAGGCGCATGAAAAGAAACGGTCGGCCACGCGCCTGTTTGCGTATGGCCGACCGTTGGCGGTCTGCGATTATGTGTGGTTGCGTGTTAGCGTTTGTGATTCAGCAGCGGTCGTATGAGAAATCACGGATGCGCTCGAGGCAATCCACGCTGGCCGTCAGCCATGGCATGCCGATCACGAATACGTGCCCCAATGCTTCGTGACGGCCCGTTTTCGGGTCGAAAAGTTCGAAATCGGCACTCTTGCGCGATAGGGCCGTGGCAAGCGCCAGATTATCTGCCTCCAAAAAATCGTCGCTGCAGGTGGTAATGAACAGCGGCGGCAGATCAACGTTGTTGACGAGTCCTTCTGCGGTGAGGAATCGCGGATCAGCCGCTTCGAGGTCGGCGAAGAATTCCGTGCCAAGAGCTTCGTCGAGCGCGATTCGCGTGTCTGGGGAGAATGCGGTAGAGCCCAAGCCGGCTTCGTCGGCGGTCTGCTTGGAAGCCAGGCTGTACACGCCGCAAACCGGAGCCGCGCCGGCGAAACCGATGCCCGAAGGCTCGTCAATGCCGAACGCGGCCGCAGCTTCGGCGCTGTTTTCAATGGCCAATGTCAGCATGGTCAATGCGCCGCCGGCCGAATCGCCGGTGAGGAATACGGCGTTTGGATTGACTGGATAATCGGCCAGATGCGCCTTGATCCAACGTAATGCCGCTTGCACATCCGCCAGCTGGCCCCTCAAGTCGGTCTGCGGGGCCGGGCGATAATTCAGTGAGAACACGGCGAATCCCATATCGGCCAGATGCACGTTGAAATTACGGTTCAGTTCCTTATATCCGTAGGTGAAACCGCCGCCATGTATATCGATGTACACCGGTGTCGTGTGCCCGGCGCGCAGTACAGCATCATGTGGCAGATACAGATCAAGTAAGTGTCCGCGGCACTGCCCGGCTTCCGTATCGTAACCGCCGTCAGGCAGGTATGGAAGGTCTTCGATCACATCGATCGTGTCCGGAGTATGCCACAGTTCGGAACGTGGAGTGTCTACTGCGATCGCGCTGAAACGCAGGTCAAGAATTCCGCGGACTCGCTTTTCGGAAAGTCCCGCAAGATCGCCGTCGGTTTCCGTCCAACGTTCCGCATGCTTGATCATCTCGTCGGTAAGACCATATTTTTCCGCATATTGTGCGATGAGTGCCTGTTCGTCCGACATCATTGCCGTCCTTTCGTGTTTTTCATACGATTGCGGTCGTTGCCGTCATCGGAATGCCGCGCCTCGATATATCGTATCGGTTCGATACGGAAAGCGCTACTGCAATCATCCATATTTTCGTTGCGCTCACAGCGAGTTTATGTAACGGTGCATGCGTTGCTTTTATTGCGATTGCGACACGCCGGAATCACCTACGTTGCATCGAAAAACGGTTCGCATAGAATAAGTCGCGTTTACGAGTCCGAACAGGGGTTTCGACCGAGAGAGACGGCAACGGGACGCTCGACAAACGACGGACGTGAATCGTAACGGCAACGAATAGCCGAAAAGCAACGAATCAACGTAACAACAGCCCACGAAACCCCAAATACCCAAGCAAACAATCTGAAGGAACGCTACGTATGTACGTCGATCCGAATCGTAACAAAGAAGCAGGCAACCTCAAATGGATCCTGCCATACTGCAAACCCGACCTGCCACGGGTGGTCGGCGCGATAGTGCTGTTCTGCGTCAACAACACCATGGCTCTCATCATTCCGCTATTGTCGGGTCTCATCGTGGACCGTGTGATCGTGCAAGGACACGTCAGCGAACTGACGCGACTGTGCATCATGATGATCGTGTTCACCATCGTGCGCGTCACCTCACGCTACGGCTACCAAATGTGGATGGAACGTTTCGGGCAGAACTCCGTATTTCGTCTCGTCAGCGACGAATACGAGAAACTGCACGAACTTGACTTCACGTATTTCAACCACACACGCACCGGCGACATTATGAGCCGCATGACCTCCGACACCGACGCCATCCGCCACGCGTTGAGCTGGGTGAGCTACCAGGCGCTCGACTGTGTGGTCATGTTCGTCGGCGCTCTCGCCATGATGTTCACCATCGACTGGCGTCTCGCGCTCGCGCTCGCGTGCATTACGCCGTTCATTTTCATTCTTACACGCGGACTTTCTACGCACGCGAGGCCGCTGTTCTTCGCCATCCGCAATTCGCTCGCCGAAATGAATTCGATGGTTGAAGAAAATATCGAAGGCAACCGTGTGGTCAAAGCGTTTGTACGCGAACCGTATGAAACCGAAAAATTCGATGAACGCAACGACGACTACATGCAACGCAACATGGCTCAGGCCTACAACAGCCGCAAATACATGCCGTGGCTTGACGGCCTCGGCTTCTCGCTGCAGCTGATCACGCTCGGCCTCGGCGGATTCCTGGTGATCACCGGGCACATGACGCTCGGCAATCTCGTGGCGTTCAACTCCTACCTGTGGATGATCGACGGACCGGTGCGCCAATCCGGATGGCTGATCAACGACTGGCAGCGTTTCAACGCATCCTGCATCAAAATCCGCAAACTGCTCACCTCTCAGTCGCACATCACGGAAAAGCCGGGAGTCGGCGCAAACGCAAATACCGCAACTCCGAATGCGAACAATGCCAACGGTGTAAACGATGCAACTGGCAACGCCTCGCAATCGCAGGCGACGTTTATAACATCGGCAACACAAGCTGCGCAGGCAACACAGGTAACGACTAGCACGACCCGCATCGCCGGCAGCATCGACTTCCAGCATGTCAGCTTCGCCTTCCCCGACGAACCGAACACCCCCGTGCTTGAAGATGTGGATTTCCATGTTCCGGCAGGCGCCAAACTTGGCATTCTCGGCGAAACGGGCGCAGGCAAATCCACCCTCGTCAACCTCATCTCCCGCTTCTACGACCCCACCGAAGGCAGCGTGCTCATCGACGGCGTCGACGCGCGGGACTGGCCGCTCGCCACACTTCGCTCGCAAGTCTGCGTCGTCGCGCAAGACACGTTCCTGTTTTCCGACACCATCGGCGGCAACATCAGCTTCGGCGTGGGCGAACAGCGCGAATACGATGAACAGTACATTCGCCGCATGGCCACCATCGCCGGTGCGGACGGCTTCATCCGCAGCATGCCGGAAGGCTACGATACCGTGGTTGGAGAGCGTGGCGTCGGCCTTTCCGGCGGCCAAAAACAGCGCCTGAGCCTCGCCCGCGCGCTTGCCGACAATCCATCGATCCTCATCATGGACGACACGACCAGCGCCGTCGATATGGAAACGGAAGCGGAAATCCAACGTCACCTGCGCGAGCTGGACGAGCAGAAAACCATCGTCACCATCGCACACCGTATTTCATCAGTGAAAGATTCCGATCTGATTCTCGTGCTCGAACACGGCCGCATTGTGGAGCGCGGCACGCATGACGAACTCGTGGCCGCACATGGCCGCTACTGGGAGATCTACTACAAGCAGCTCGGCCTGCAGGCTGGTCGTTCCCATGGTTTCGAAGCGTAACGCAACCAAGGCAAGAAAGGAGGAAACCCCATGGCAAAACGTAATACATTCCGTGAAGACGAGGAACTGGAAGAGCAGATTAATCTGCGCGATATTCTGCGTATCGGCGTCTATTTAAAACCATATATGTCACGTATCGCACGCATTCTTGCCGTCGTCGTAATGATGAGCTGCATCGCGGTAGTCGTGCCATATTTGACGAAAATCATGATCGATAGTGCGATTCCGTCGAAAAATCTCACCTTACTTGGTGAATTAACGGGATTGATGGCAGTGCTTATCGTGATGTACGAGTTCGGATTGCGCTATCGTACCGTTGAAATTACTCGAGTTGGTCAGCTCATGTTGAAAGATATGCGTCGCGATATTTTCACGCATATTCAAACGCTGCCGTTCAGCTATTTCGATTCGCGTCCGCACGGCAAAATCCTGATTCGCGTGGTCAATTATGTGAACACCCTTTCCGACACGTTGAGTTCCGGCTTGATCAATGTGATTTCCGACGCGTTCACGTTCCTGATCACTCTGGTGGTCATGTTTGTGGTCGATTGGCGGCTCGCGCTGTTCAGCCTTGCGCTTTTCCCGTTCCTGATCGCATGGGTGCTGATATTGCAACATTTCCAGCGCCGCGCGTACCAGGTGCTGTCGAACAAGCAGAGCAATCTCAACGCATTCATCCACGAGTCGATCGCCGGCGTGAAAACCACGCAGACCTTCGCTCAGGAGACTGCGCAGTTCAAAACCTTCCAGGAGCAGCAGAACGACGTGCGCACCTCGTGGATGAAGGCTGTGCACATTCAGTTCCTCATGTGGCCGGGCATCCAGACCATTTCCGTCATGACGATCGCGTTCATCTACTATGTGGGCGTTACGGGCTTCGGCGCGGTAAACGTTTCCACCGGCGTGCTGATCGCGTTCGTCGGGTATGCGAATAATTTCTGGAATCCGGTGATCAGCATCGGCAATTTCTACAATCAGCTGATTACCTGTTCCGCGTATCTTGAGCGTATTTTCGAAACGCTTGATGTGCAGCCGGAGATCCGCAATGCGTCTGACGCGACCGAACTGCCGCCAATCGAAGGTCGCGTCGATTTCAACGATGTCATCTTCCGTTACGAGCCTGACGGTCGCAATATTCTCAATCTGGTTGATCTGCATGTTGCGCCAGGCAGTACTGTTGCGTTGGTCGGCCCGACCGGGGCCGGCAAAACCACGATCATCAACCTGCTGTCGCGTTTTTACGACGTTGCAGAAGGGTCGGTGACGATTGACGGGCATGACGTGCGTTCGGTCACATTGGAATCGTTACGTCGGCAGATGGGCGTCATGCTGCAAGATACGTTCATTTTCTCTGGCAATGTGCGCGAGAATATTCGTTACGGCAAGTTGGATGCGACCGATGCCGAGATCGAAGCGGCTGCGAAGGCGGTGCATGCGCACGAGTTCATCATGGATTTGCCGAACGGATACGACACGGTGGTGGAGGAGCGTGGTTCCACGCTTTCCGCAGGTCAGCGCCAGTTGATTGCGTTCGCGCGAGTGCTGCTAGCCGATCCTCGCATTCTGATTCTCGACGAAGCCACGTCGAATATCGATACTCGTACCGAAGAGGCGCTTCAGGCCGGATTGAACCACCTGCTGAAGGGACGTACGAGCTTCATCATCGCGCACCGATTGTCCACCATCGAGAACGCGGACATGATCTGCTACATCGACCATGGGCAGATCGTAGAGCAAGGCAACCACGCCGAGCTGCTTGCCAAGCGTGGTGCCTACTATCGTCTCTACGATTCCCAATACGCCATGATCAAGGTCTGAGCGGGGTAAATCCGCCAAGGATTGGAGGAATCACCCCGCTGAAGGCCTCTCTGGCGGGGTGATTCCTCCGGCTACTGGGTGAATTCGACCGCTCAGGTTGTACCAGCCGTAGTAGCGGTTGATGCACACCACATCCATGGTTCGTTCGGCGATGTCGGTCGTGTAGTCGTTTTGGCAGCATACCAGTGTGACCGGCCTGTTCTGCGGGTCGCTGGCGTGCGCCAGCTCATACAGCGGACGAAAGTAGTCATACGCCTGCTGTGGACGTTCCCCGTCACCATCCAATCCTGGCTCATTGGCGATCGACCACATTACTACGCACGGGTGGTTCTTGTCGCGCGCAATCATGCCTCGAATCGCCTCGTATGGAGTCTACTACTGGTTCGGCTCGCAACTGACCGGCTGGGACTGCAGCGACAACATGGTCGTCACAGCCACCAACCTGCACGGTCCCTGGAGCGATTTCAGGCCATTCACGCCGGAGGGATCGCATACCTATCAGTCCCAGTGCCGGAATGAATTCTCCATCTTTACGCACGTCGTGCAGTTGGGATGGCATATGATTATGACGATAGAAATATTGGGATTTCAACGAAACTGCGATACAACGAGGTAGTGCCATGAAACGATTCGCCGTTGGCTACGAATCCCTCTGCCGCATCATCATGATGATCGTCGTCGTCAACGTCGCCTTCGTGGCGCATACGCTGCCCGGCCTGATGATGGTATTCGGTGTGGCCGTGCTCATCTTCGCCACCATGATGGCCGTCTACTCGTGGGGCCGACTGCCCGGCATGGACGTACATGTGCTCGAACCCATCGGACAAGACCAGAACGCCGGCCCTGCCGGTACGACAACCCCCGCATGGAAGGACAATCTCTCGTGACCGACATCCATAACCGCCACAGCCATCCAATAGAGCTGCGCGACGCCACCGTCACCGACCCGTTCTGGGCCGCCGAGCAGGAGCTCGTACGCACCGCGGTGATTCCATATCAGTGGAATGCGTTGAACGACAACGTTCCCGGTGCCGCCCCCAGCTACTGCATGCACAACTTCAAGGCCGCGGCCGCGCAGAATGCCGAGCGTCACGAGCAGGGCAAGGCCTTCGTGCCGCCGAAATACACCTTCCGCGGCTTCGAGGCGCTGCCGGAAGACCCGGCCAATCCCGACCCGGACAAATTCTATGGATTTGTGTTCCAAGACACCGACTTCTCCAAGTGGATCGAAGCGGTCGGCTACTCGCTGACCCATCATCCCGACGCCGAACTCGAGGCCACAGCCGACGCGGCCATCGACATCGTGTGCGCGGCGCAGCTGGACAACGGCTACCTTGACACCTACTACATTCTCAACGGCATGGACCGCCACTTCACCAATCTGAAGGACCATCACGAACTGTACTGTTTCGGGCATCTGGTCGAAGGTGCGGTCGCCTACTACGAGGCCACGGGCAAACGCAAGCTACTTGATGCGGCCTGCCGTTTCGCCGATTACATCGATTCCCGATTTGGTACGGAAGAAGGCAGGCTGCACGGCTATCCGGGCCATGAGATCGCTGAGATGGCGCTGGTGAAGCTGGCTGCGGTAACCGGCGAGACCCGTTACGCCGACCTGGCCGAATACTTCGTATGGCAGCGTGGACAGCAACCACTGTACTTTGCACTCGAAGATCGCCGCCGTGCCGAAGAGGACGGTCGCAACTACGAGCCACGTGAACAGAACTACACCTACTATCAAGCCGACAAGCCGGTCACGGAACAAACGGAGGCGCTCGGTCATGCCGTGCGCGCCGCCTACTTCTACTCAGGCGTGGCCGACGTGGCGAGAATCACCGGGGAAGCAGCACTGCTGGAATCCTGCGAGACGCTCTGGCGCAACATCGTCGACAGGAAACTGTATATCACCGGCGGCATCGGTGCCACGCATATGGGCGAGGCGTTCTCCTTCGACTACGATCTGCCGAACGACACCGCCTACTCGGAAAGCTGCGCGGCCATCGCACTCGCGTTCTTTGCGCGCCGTATGCTTGAGATTCAGCCAAAATCCGAATATGCGGACGTCATGGAATCGGCCTTGTACAACACCACGCTGGCCGGCATGGCGCTCGATGGCAAAAGCTTCTTCTATGTGAATCCGTTGGAGGTCGTGCCCGAAGCCTGCCATCGCGACGAACGCAAGTTCCACGTCAAGCCGGTCCGTCAGAAGTGGTTCGGCTGCGCGTGCTGCCCGCCGAACATCGCCCGCATGGTCGAAAGTGTGCAACAGTACGCCTACACGGTGGCCGACGATGCCTCCACGCTGTATGTGCACCTGTATATGGGTGGCGTGGTGTCCGCGAAACTCGGCGGTTCCGATGTCTCCCTCGAAGTGCGGGCCGGTATGCCGTGGAATGGCGCCGGCGCCATCACCGTGACCCTTCCTTCCTCCGATGAGGGGCAGGTTCCGGAGTCCTTTGCCTTGGCCCTTCGCCTGCCTGCCTGGGCCGGTGGCGAGTCGGCCGCCGACTCCATCCATGCCACGGGTGAGAAGGATTCTCGCATCACACGCACCACCCGTGACGGCTACCTCTACCTCACCGGTACTTGGCGTGACGGTGACGTCATCGATTTCGACTTCCCCATGCCGGTCAGGATGATTGCGGCCAATCCTCTCGTACGCGAAGACGCAGGCAAGGTCGCCTTCATACGCGGCCCGCTGGCCTACTGCGCGGAAGGCACCGACAATGGCGACAATCTGCATCTGCTACATGCTGATGCCGAGACGATCGCCGCCGATCCGGACTCCGTCAAAGTCAACGAAATCACCTTCCATGCGCAGGCCGCCGCACAGGACGAACGAGGCTTGGGCGAAGTGGAACCGGTCGATCTGCCAATGGTCACGCTGACCATTCCCGCTTGGCGGGAGTCCTCGCAGGGCGCCGCCGACAAGTCGCTGTACGCACTGTGGCAGCCGGCACAACGTCAACCGACGGAAGTCACACTGATTCCGTATTTCGCATGGGCCAATCGTGGCGAAACCGAGATGACGGTGTTCCTGCGCAGCTGACGTTTGACGGCCAACATCCCGTTGGACGGCATGATGATGACTATGCACTTTCCGACGAGCAGAAGGCGGCCGTAGCCGAGCTTTCCTGATCCGACGTGTACGCGAAGCAGTCGAAATGGAAGACGCTACATGAGTTGCCGATGGCTGCGTTTTTGCTTTGCCGAAAAATGCATTTGCTGCAATCCTGTTGCTGAACGTTTCCTGAATGCCTATGGACACGCATGCACGGCATGCCTCGTTTTCCCGTTTAAACTAGTGAAGGTACGTCAAACGATACACGTCAATAAACAGGCGGTATTCGAAGCACGAAGGAGATGGCAATGGCAGCCGGCATGTTGAACCCTCTACTTCCTCGTCAGGATGGACGTCTCGAATGGGGCAATGGTGTGGTGTCCATGCTGTTCGACATCGCGGGGGATTCTCCCGTCCGCCTATGCAACGTTGTAGGGCGAGGCATGATCCCCATTGACGGTCGCCTGTCCGATGATGGAACGCCTGTAGTGGAAAAAGATCCCCGCCCGATCGTGGAGGTGCTCGCCGCGAACACCGGTTCGCAAGACAACCGCCTCGCGCTGATCGCCACGGTCGCCGGTAGCAAACTACGCTTCGTTTCCGCGCTCGCGTCCGAACCGGGACAGGGTTCCGCCGATCCGTTCCGTTTGGAGATCACGCAATTCGCGTCGTATGCCGATCTTGAGCCGAAAGGCCGCGAATTCGAGTCGACCGCCAGTGAGCGCGATGCGGCTGCCTCTGCTGCGAATCCCGCGCCTGTAACGGTTTGTGCCGACCCGCATGAGGGTCTGGTGGTCACCTCCGTGTTCGAAGCGTTCCCTAATCTTTCCGCGGTGCGCACGCACACGCGCCTGCAATCCGCCAAACAACTGCCGATTGAAGCGGTGTCGTCGCTGAACCTGACCGTTCCCATGCGCGTCAACTGCGGCAAAGTCCATCGTTCGAATATTTTCTGGGGCGACGCTGCCTGGGCCGTGGAAAACGATTGGCGCGTCCGCCCGCTGCGAGACACCCAGGTGCGCAACCGCAACCAGAAAATCAATCCAGTCCAGTCCAGCTCGCGATTCGCCATGAGCTCCACCTCCACATGGAGCACAGGGGTGCATGAGCCGGCCGGTATCGTACAGGTCGAAGGTTCCATGCGCCGCGCCCGCGACTTCTCCGTAATGTGGCAGATTGAGCATAATGGCCCGTGGGAGTGGGAGGTCGGTGAGGATGATCCCGGTCTGCACATCAGTGCATTCGGACCGGAATATCAGAATCACGGCTGGTTCACCAACCTTGGTGAGGGCAATGATTTCGAGTCGGTTCCCGTGTCGTTCGCCATCGCGGCCGGCGATTGGCAGCAGGCCGTCGCCGAAATGACGTTGCAGCGTCGCGCATTGCGCGTTGCCAAAGCCCGCGAACTGGGTCGTGCCGAGCAGTTCAAGCGTACGCAAGGTCTCGTTGTCTATAACGATTACATGAACACGCTGTTCGGTGACCCACGTATTGAGAAGGAACTGCCGCTGATCGAAGGCGCGGCAAGCGTTGGCGCGGATATTTTCTGCATCGACGCCGGCTGGTACGACAGCACGGACGGCGGCTGGTGGGATATGGTCGGCGAATGGCAGGCTTCCACCAACCGTTTCGGCGACGCCGGTTTGCGCGGTCTTGCCGAAAACATCCGTGCGCACGGCATGGGCTTGGGCCTGTGGCTCGAACCTGAAGTGATCGGTGCGAAATCGCCGTTGGCAAGCACGCTGCCGGATTCTGCGTTCTTCCAACGCCATGGCGTGCGTGTGTGTGATTCGGGTCGATATTTGCTTGATTTCCGTTCCCCCGAAGCGCGTGAGCATGTTACGCGTACCGTTGATCGTCTGATCGACGATTTCGGCGCGGTGTTCTTCAAGTTCGACTACAACACCATTCCCGGCGTCGGCACTGATTTGAATACCGAATCCGTTGGCGACGGCTTGCTTGAGCATTGCCGCGCATATTTGGATTGGCTCGACGATTTGCGTCGTCGTCACCCGGATGTGATGATCGAAAATTGCGGCTCCGGCGCCATGCGTGCCGATTATGCGCAGTTGTCCCGCTTGGATCTGCAATCCACTTCCGACCAATGCGATCCGCTGATTTACGCGGCTATCGCGGCCGGAGCGGGCATGACGATTCTGCCGGAACAGCAGGGGAATTGGGGCTACGCCCAGCAGGAGATGGACGATGAGACGGCTGTTTTCACGCTCGCCACGGGCGTGCTCGGCAGACTGTATCTGTCTGGTTTCATCGACCGCATGACCGAGCCGCGTCTTTCGCTCGTTCGCGACGCCATCGCCTTACATCGTTGTGTACTTGCCGACCAGCAGCATATGGTGCCGTTCTGGCCGTCTGGACTTCCTGATTTTGACGGCGATTGGCTTACCGTCGGTTTGCGCCACGTCGAAACGGATATGTGCGACGAGCATGTGCTCGGTTGTGACGCCTCGAACGGGCAGAACGCCGATCCGTCCAATCGGCAGAACGACCAGCAGATTCAGCAGGAAGACAAACCCGATTACATCATCGTATGGCGTCGCGGAGGCACCCCCTCGGTGAACATACCGCTGGAAGCCGGCAGGACCATCGAGCAGGTCTTCCCGAATCCGGATGAACCCGATCATGCTCCGGACGCCGAACCGTGGACCATCGAACGCATGGATCCGGAAACGGTGCGCCTGAACGCAACCACTTCCAAGCGTCCATCCGCCCGAATTTTCGCGATTCGCCGCCGCGGTTGATTGGCCGTCCGTTTGATTGGCTGGCCGTTCGGTTCGCTCGACAATCATGTCGACTGCAACCGCAAGACTGCCATCGAGCGTAGGCTGGAGGTATGAGCAAACACCATCGTGACCGCAGCTGGGCGCCAGCACCGCAACCACTTCCCGAGAACGCGCACGTCATCGACAACCACACGCATGTGGCGTCCGTCGTGCCGTTCTCGCAGGCCATGAGCCATGAAGCGCAAGAAAAAGGACAGCCGGAAGTCCCCGTATACAGCGTCGACGAACTGCTGAACCAAGCGCAACAAGTCGGCGTCGAAGGCGTCATTGACTGCGGATGCGAACTACCGAACCTCATGACAGCCATCGACATGGCACGCGAACACCCCCAAACCGTTCACGCGGCCATCGCCATACACCCCAACGAATCCGTGCTCCACGGCCATCGTGGAGTGCCCGGACCAGACGGACTTCCGCTCAAATACGAACCCTGGCACGACACCAGCTTCGAAGACGCCATGGCCGAGGTGCACCGTCTTGTCATCACCTACCCCAATCAGGTTGTGGCCATAGGCGAAACCGGCATGGATCTCTTCCGTACCGGCGAAGCCGCCAAAGAACTTCAGCGGGAAGCTTTCCGCGCGCACATCGCGCTCGCCAAGGAATTGAACCTGCCCATGCAGATTCATGATCGCGATTCACACAAGGAAGTCATCGAAACGCTGCTGGCGGACGGCGCTCCCGAACGGACTGTGTTCCACAGCTATTCCGGTGATGCCGAAATGGGTGAGATCGCGCGTGAAAACGGTTGGTATCTCAGCCTTTCGGGCACATCCAGCTATAAGGGCAACGATGGTATACGCGAGTCGGCGCGCATTGTCGGATTGAGCCATGTCATGGTCGAAACCGATGCCCCCTACCTAAGTCCGATGCCGTATCGTGGCCGCACCAACGCGCCGTACATGATCCCCTACACCCTGCAGTCGTTGGCGAATTATCTCGATAAACCGCTGACGGAAGTCGCGCAGGCAACACGAAAGACTACGCGCGAAGTGTACGGAATCTGAACAAATTCCGAAAATCGACAGGATGGAAACGATTTATCCGAAAATAAGAGAAAAACAAGAGGAAAAATAAGAAAAAGAAACCCACAGGAAGTCTACTTCGTGCGAGATCAGGAATCGCAAGAAACAATGTGAAGATTTGACAAGACTTCGTAAGGCTCCTAACGTGCCTTTTTGCGTTTATTTTGGGGAGTGGGTTGGAAGGCCCGCCACTTGGAGGTAGCGTTATGGCTAACGAGCCGAACGAGGATGAGCCGCTGTTTCACGCAGCCACATACACGCAGGCGCCGAAGGTCTCGCACAAGGTGCTGACCAAGGAAGAGCGACAAGTGCTGATCAAGCAGCACGAGGAGAAGCAGCAGGAGGCTGCTCACCTTGACCAGGTGGCTAGCAAGGGTCCCATCGGCCGCTGGTGGAGCCGTCTGCAATCCGGGCCAAACAGAATCACGCCCGCCATGGCGATCGTGGCGTTGGGCGTTGTGTATGGCGATATCGGCACCTCGCCGCTGTACACCATGCAGACGTTCCTCAACGGGCAGGGCGGACTTGCGCATGCCGACCGTGAAGCCGTGCTCGGCGTGCTTTCGTTGGTGTTCTGGTCAATCACGCTTATCACCACCGTCAAATACGTGCTGATCGCCATGCGCATCGACAACAAGGGCGAAGGTGGCATTTTCGCGCTGTACTCGTTGGTTCGGAAGTACGGTGCATGGCTTGCGATTCCTGCCATGCTCGGCGGAGCCGCGTTCCTCGCCGATTCCGTGCTTACCCCGGCCGTGTCCATCAGCTCGGCAGTGGAAGGCTTGGAAACGCTACCGGCTTTTGAAAAGCTTTTTACTGAAAACAAGCAGCTGACTCTGATGATCACCGCGGCCATCATTCTGATGTTGTTCTCTGTGCAGTCGCGTGGCACTGAGCGTATCGGCAAGGCGTTCGGTTCGGTCGTGCTTGTCTGGTTCTCGTTCTTGGCGGTTGTCGGCTTGGCGAACCTCAGTCAGTATTGGAGCGTGTTCGCGGCGCTCAACCCCGTGTACGGTGTTAGATTCCTGTTCAGCGGTCATAATGCCGCTGGCCTTGCCATCATGGGTACGGTGTTCCTGTCAACTACCGGTGCCGAAGCGCTTTATTCCGATATGGGTCACGTTGGCCGTGGCAACATCTATTTCACGTGGCCGTTCATCAAAGTCGCGCTTGTGCTCTGTTATTTCGGCCAAGGCGCATGGATGCTCAATCATTGGGATGATTCGGCTTATATCCGCACGCACGGTTTGAATCCGTTCTTCGAAATGATGACGCCCAGCGTGCGTTACGTGGCCGTCGTGCTTTCTGTGGTCGCGGGCGTTATCGCCTCGCAGGCGTTGATCACCGGCGCATTCACGATGGTGTCTGAAGCCACCCATCTGAACTGGATGCCGCATCTTCAGGTCCGTTATCCGGCCCGTACCCGCGGTCAGCTGTACATTCCTGTGGTCAATGTGGTGCTTTGCGTTTCCACGCTGTTGGTTTTGGCGCTATTCCGCGATTCCGAGCATATTTCCGCGGCGTATGGCCTGGCGTTGACCATCACCATGATCACCACCACCATTCTGCTTGCCGTCTACATCTGGCATTCGGGGCGTCGTCTCGGAGCGATCGTATTCACCGTGTTGTTCCTTGCGATCCAATTCATGTTCTTCTTCGCTTCCATGGCGAAGTTCCTGCATGGTGGTTGGTTCACGATGTTGCTTACCTTCGCGATTCTGCTGGTTATGTACACGTGGAACGAAGGCACGAAGCTGGAACGTGCGCAGCGTCGTCATATGCAGCCCGCCGAATGTCTACCGGTGCTGAAGCGGCTGCATGATGACGATACGATTCCGTATTTTGCAGACAATATCGTCTACCTCACGTCGGATCCGGAAACGAAGCGTATCGATACCGATATCTTCTTCTCGATTTTCGCCGACCATCCAAAACGTGCCCGCGCTTGGTGGGCGGTTTCCGTCGAGACCGCCGATGAGCCGTTCACTCGCGAGTATTCGGTTGAGAATTTCGGCACGGATTACATGTTCCGTGTTCGTATTCGGCTTGGTTTCAAGGTTTCTCAGTCGATTCCAGCTTATATTCATCAGATCATGAACGATTTGTCGAAGTCTGGGGATCTGCCGAGGCAGGAAAGCCGCTATCCGAAGCTTGATGCTGATCCGAATATCGGTCCGATTCGATATGTGCTGATTCACAAGGCGCTTATGCCTGAGTCGAAGGTGTCGCAGCGTGGCGCGATTTCTTTGGAAGTCAAGTATGCGATTCGTCGTCTTGCGGGATCTCCGGTCAAATGGTTCGGCCTTGCGCCTTACAATCCGCTGATTGAGATACAGCCGCTGTTCCTCGCGACTCAGCGTCCTCCGCGGCTAAAACGCGTGTGAAACAAGCCGTGAAACGGGCTGTGTGATGATGGTGATCGTATTCGCCATCATCGCGCAGCCCGTTTTCGTAGGGCATTTTGTAGGTTTTGCATGGTCTTATCGCGAAGAATCGTTGGAATCCCGCTGTTTTTCGCACGCTATAAGCAATGTCGATAGCCATATGCGCGCGTTGCATCACAAGCTCTGTAGAGTAATCAACCATGTGCAGATTACTTGGATTCGCGGCAGCAGGAAGCAACACCAGTCTCAATGGCGTGCTCGGCATGCAGGCCGTACGCGATTTCCGCGATCTGAGCGAAATCCACAACGATGGCTGGGGCTCCGCGCTGGTCACCGTGCCGAGCGAGTCGCCGTATCTGCGTGACGGTGGCGCTCCCACTCCGGAAACCGGTACTGCCATCTACAAGAACACGATCGCAGCCCGACATGATCCGATTTTCGACGAGCTTGCGAACACTCCGGCTCGTGGAGGCCTGTGGCACTTGCGTTTGGCCAGCTCGAACCTGCCGCTGATTCTCGAGAACCAGCAGCCGTTCTACGCCAACGGATTGAGCTTCATCCACAATGGCGATATCTCCGACGATCAGGGCCGCAATATCATCACCAACCGTGCGTTTCCGGTCGATCCGAGCATCGTGCAGTCTACCGGCGGCCGTTCCGATTCCGCCATTTTCTTCGCAGTGATTCTGCAGTACATCGGTTTTGGTTTCGCACTCGACGAGGCGGTCGCGCAGGCTGTGCGCGAACTGCGCAAAAGCTATCCGAAGTCCAGCTACAACTGCATGATCCAGAGCCAAGACCAGTTCATCGCTCTGTGCGCGGCCGGTCGTGAGGTCACGTCCAAGCGCATCGTGGAAATCTACGACCAGTACGGCCGTGGCAACCAGGCGCATGATTATCGTGTGATGCGCTATCGTACGCTCGGTGAATCCAAAGCGGATCAGGCTGCAGGCCAGCTGAAGGGCGTGGTTGTGGCCAGCTCCGGTTTCGATCAGTGTGCCGAAGATGGCTGGACTCGTTTGGAAAACGATCAGATGATTATCGCTTCCAACCGTACCGGCGCATTTCGTGTGCGTTCCATCTGAAATCCGTAATCTGAAATCCGTATTTCGGAATTTCCGACTGGAATTTTCATCTGGGATTTCCAGACATTTTTTTTTCGACCGGATTCAGCATGTGGCAATCGTCATACAGCGCCTAAGATAGGCGGTATGACAACCGGATATATTCCTACACTCGCCCAAGTTGACGAACTGCATCGAAAAATCGCGCAATCGCAAGCCGCATACGATTTGATTCACGGACATTGCGTAGTCGTTGCCGACATCGCACGTCGCATGGCACGCAGACAGAACGCACTGTTCACCCGCCGCTGCACGCTACCGGACGATGCCCCTGAAAAAGCGGGCGATTTCGGCCTTAGGCTTACGCAAGACGGTAATGGAAGCGAATCGTTCGGCATGCTTCGCATTCCTTCCGTTCCATCATCGGACGGGCTTACGGGCGGAACCGTTCCGCCGAGGCTGATCGACGAGCATTTGGTGGTGATCGGTGGTCTGCTGCATGATATCGGCACGTATTTTCTGCTCAAACAAGACGGTTCCGACGGTGGGCCGCTGAAATTCGACGGTCCGAATTACGTACGGCATGGGCTTAAAGGCTACGAATATTTGTTGAACGAGGGTGTTGACGAGTCGATCGCGCAGTTCGCGCGCAACCACACCGGTGTGGGACTCACCAAAGAAGCGGTGGAATCGCAAGGGTTGCCGCTGCCTCCGGCCGACTATGTGCCCATGAATCTTGAGCAGGAAGTGGTGATGGTGGCCGACAAGTACAACAGCAAGTCGATTCCGCCGAAGTTCCTGACGGCCGAAGCCTATGCGCGCAAGGCGGCCCGTTTCGGCGAAAGCAACAGGCGCGAATGGCTGCGGCTGCTCGAACGATACGGCGTGCTTGACGTTACGCCGCTCGCCGAGCAGTACCACATGCGTATCGCGGAGTAAGGCAGACCGTTTTCAGAACACGTAAGCCCTTTGGAATTTGGCTAAAACCAGAATTCCAAAGGGCTTACCTATGGGCGCACGAAAGAGTCTATGTTCGTGCGCCCGTTGCACTAGGCGGCTAGTCGAGTTCCACGCTGTGATCCATCGCATCGGCGACTTCCGGATTGGTGGTCACCACGATGATGGCGCGTTTGCGATCGGCATCGCGCTTGAACTTCTTCAACAGATTCAACACCACGGCCGCATCGTCGGCATCCAATCCAGCGGTCGGCTCGTCGGCGATGATCACTTCAGCCTCGCAGCTCAGCGCACGAGCGATGGCCACGCGACGCTGGTTCAGTTCGCTTGCTTCGCCGACTGCCAGTCCGGACGTCACTTCATCGAAGCCCACGCGCTTGAGCAGTTCGCGGGCGATCACAGGCTTCGGCTTGAGGAAGTTGCGGTTCGACGCATCCATGGCGTACAGCACATTGCTTTCCGCGTCGAGATCGGGGCGGAAAGCAAAACGTTGCGGAATGAATCCGATGCGGTGCCCCAACATTTCGGCCGGTTCGACGTCGCTCAGATTGGTGCTTTTGTGCATCACATTGCCGCGGTCCGTGCGCACCATGCCGACCATGGTGGCCAGCAATGCCTGATGCTGTTCGCGATCCTCCGCGTCCACGAGCACCGCATGCGTGGCGCCCGCATGGAACGACAACGACAGGTCGTCAAGAATATTGCGGCCGGTCTTGCGATTGGTCACGGTCACATGGTCGAGCGCGAACGTCGGATTCGCCTTGAAGAAGAACGCATCCTTTTTGCGATTGCGCTTGATTTCGTTGTCAAGCTGTGACGAAACGCTGGTTGCGGAATCGGCTTTCACCGCTTCATGCGTTTCCAGTGCGGTCGGTGCGTCGGAAGAACGCAAAGCGAGCGTTTCCTTTACTTGATTCGCGTTATTCGCAGCCACGTCCGAATCGTCATTCGAGGTATCCGCAGCGTTATTTGCAGCATCGGCGGTTTCGGCGGCATCTGCAGTATCGTTGCCTGCAACCGCTGCGTTGTCATCGTCGTACACCACCGTAAAATCGATGGATTCAATGGAATCTGCGGAAGATTCGTCAGCTGCAATATCTCCGATCGCAGCATCATCGACGGTTTCGCTTGCCTCGGCTTCAACGGTCTTGTCAACCACAGCTTCGTCAACCATGGTCTCGTCGATGTTCTCGTTCTTATCGTTCATATTGTCGCTCATGCCGTCACCTCCGAGCGTTCCTCAAACAGTTGGTTCAGGTTGAAGCAGGCCACGCGCGCGAACGCCACGATGCCAAGCACCAGGCATGCACCCAAGCCGTACCAGATCACATTCCACACCGAAGCGGACGTGATCGTCACAGCCTGCCCGCCAGCCCACGCGGTACCGATCGGTTTCGCCAACAGCGCGCCGGCACCCAAGCCGATGATCCAACCCGGAACCGTCATCATGAACGTTTCCAGCATGAACTGCCATCCCAAACGGCCCTTGGTTACGCCGGTGATCATCGCCATGCCGATCTCATCGCGACGGCCACCGACCGCCGCCCACACAATCAATGCCAGCAACGCGATTCCGCCGACGATCGTCATGGCCAACAGTACGATGCGCGCGGACGAAGCGGCGGAATCAAGCGGCTCGATCGACTTCTTATAAGCGGTAAGCGACGGCGAGGTGATTTCGTACGTCTTCGTGTCTAACTTGGCCTTCTTCACCAAGCGCACGAACTTGTTATACGTGGAAGGATTCGCCAGAGAGAACACAATATTGAGATTCGGAACGCCCCATCCCGTGGCCTCCGTCGTGTCAAGCCCGTTCTTGGCGAAGTTGATATACGTCGTGTAGATCACGTTCTCACGATTGTCCTTCGCGTATTTCGCGTCGGAACCGTTGCCTTCAGGCACGTCGCTGTCGTATTCGTAAATGCCGCGCACGGTGAACGTGTACGTTTCGGAAGCCTTCGACGGATTGCCGACCGTCACCTTGTCGCCGACCTTGAGATTGTTCTTATCGGCCAGCGCCTGCGAAATGAGTACGCCGTCGCTCTGCGTCTTATAGCTCAAATGCTTGCCCTTGACCACTTTGTAGTAGCCGTAATCGTTGATTTTCGCGGCGTCCAACGTGTAGAACGCCTGCAGGGTCAGATTGCCGCCGGTCTTGTCTTCGCTAGTATCGCTTTTCGCGGCGATCGCCTGTAATGACTTGCTTTCACGCACCGGCACTGACGTTGCCAACGTGTAATCGAAGGTCACGCTGTTGCTCTGCGCGGCCGTTGCGTACGTGCTGTACTTTTCCCACGTCAAGTACTTGTCGGTATAGCTGGAATCGGCGCCGTCGCGCTTGGCTTTGGTCTGCGCGGTCGGCCGAATCACCGCAGTGGCTTTCTGCGACTGGTATGTCTCATTATTGGCGGTGTCGTCTGCTCGTATGACTGCCAGATCCACGGCAGCCGAAAAAGACACCAGTAATGCGAGTAGGGCGATTAGCGCGGTGCGCCATTTGACGCGGCCGAGCGCCGCCCATGCGTTCTTGAGAACGAACATGCGGTACTTCTCCAGTTCTCTGTTATTGCGCGCCGGCGCATGCCGACGTCAGCGTTGGCCGGGACGCGCGCTCCGCAGCAAGGCAGGCCCGTAGCGCATGGTGCGTCCCGTGAAATCATCTTGGGCTTCCAACGTGATTGTTTTCTTGCGCAACACTGTTATACCCCTGCATGAAGTCTGAATGATTCCTGAAAATCGACCGTTGAGCATGGTTGCGGCACTCGCTACGATGGAATCGATGACTTCCGAACAGATTACGAATACCGGTTCCGTAATGGCCAATCATGGCTCGATTCAGACGCCTGCACAGACTCAACTTCGGCAGGACGGCTCGTCCAATGGCGGCCCGTCCGAACGGAAACGTGACCTGCGATGGCGTCCCGCGATGCTGCATCCGGCGTCGCTCCGCGTGTTATTGCCGTGGCTTACGTCGATTATCGGCATCGCATCCGCACTATGCCTGGTGATTGCGTGGTTCCCCTCCACGGTGTGGAATACGCCGATTGTCAGCAGCGATGCCCCTGCGCATTACTATTTCATTCGCCGCTTGCTTGACGAAGGTTTGGGGGCGGCACTGCATTTGTGGCCACATAATTCGTTCTATCCGCCGTTATTCCATGTTTGCGCTTATTTCGTAATCAAAATCGCGGCGCTGTTCGGCGTGCAATGCTCTATTTACGCGGCATTCAATATCACGTGGATCATCGCTTCGGGCGTGATTTTCCCTTCTGGAATGCTGGTATTGTGCAGGTATTTCCTACAACGTTGGAATCGCGGTAATCCAATTTCACGTATTTCGCAAGCATCGTCTACGCCTGAATCGTCGTCCGTATCTGAATCGTCGAATGTTTCAAATCAGCAGGTATCGTCAGCTGTGAATCGGCAATATAACGCCACTTTCGACGCTACTTTCGTTCTACAGAATCTGATTGGACTGTTCGTGCCAGTGCTTGCCGTCAGCTCGGTGTGCCACCCGTACGGACTGCTGAATGCCGGTCCGCTGATCGCATTCGGTTTCGCCACGTCGCTGCTGCCGTTTCTTATCGCTGCCACGTTGCGCCTGTTCGATGCGATCGCCGCACGCGAGCATATAGTGAAATGGCTTGTGATCACTGCTGTCGCAGGCGTGGTTTGCCTCGTTGCACACCCGCGTATCGCATTCACGTATGCTCTGATTCTGGTGCCGTTCATTGTGTTGCGTTTGCCGTGGAAGCTGATTCTGGGTGCGTTTATCGCCATGTGTGTCGGCGCGGTTGCGTTTGTGGCCCTGATGCTTACGTCGTTCAAATCGGATCGTTGGGCGAATCCCGCTTCCTGGTTCCATAGCCATCAGCCGTCCATGAATTTGTGGGAGTCGATTTCGTTCTGCTTCACGGATGGCCTTGACGGTCTTCCTGCGATTTTGTTCGCATTATTGCTGATTGCGGGAACCGTTGCCGCTTTCGTTTGCGCCTTCCGCCGCGCTGCTGTGCGCTCTTCGGATTCGTTTTCGGCTGCTGTTTCCACTGTGGCTCCCGCTTTTTCCGCTGATGCTGATGCTTTGGTTTCCGATGCTGCGGTCTCCTTGGTTTCCGCTTCCGACCTGCCGGCTGCTTCGTGTTCCGATGCTGCTGATGTCTCCTTATCCGCACCGTCCGAACCATCTCGACCTCGCCGCAACGATCGTCTGCGTGACGTGATCGCGTTGATGGCCGCGTTTCTGCTGGTCACGCTGGTATATGTGTGCACGGTCACGTTGGTTGGCGCGCTGCCGAATATCATCAGCTCTCCTTGGTATCGCGATGAAAACCGCATTATGACCATGCTTCCGCTGGTTGCGTTGCCGTTGCTTGTCATTGGCGTCAACGCGCTTTCCGAATGCGTTTCCGCGTGTGCCTCATCCGCTTCTTTCGTTCCTTCTGCATCTTCCTTCTCTGCGAAGAATAGTGCTTCTTCCGTTCCCTCCCTTTCTTCTGCGTCTGCTGTTTCTTCCGTGAAGAACGTTTCTTTCGCTTCCAATTGGATCGGCCCAATCGCCGCATTCCTTGTGATTGCGATACTTGCGGTTTCCGCTCAGATCGTATGCCCGTCTCGTACTGCGGCTCGCGATGCGATCATCGCGCATTCCAGCCTGAACCAAAGCGACCCCAACGAGCAGCTCACCGAGCAGAAGATTACTGTGCTGCGCAAGGTCATGGAACGTACTGGCACTCAGGCCACCATCATTTCCGACCCGTTGAACGGCTCGATGTATGCGGAGACGCTGTTCAATGCGAGCATGCTGTATCCGATCATCAATGCGCGCACCGATGTGCCATCCGTTCCGTTTGGCAAAGTGGAGACCGCGTTTGCTTCCGGCGATGGGCAGCAGGTGCTTGGCACGGTATGTCCGCTGACTGACGCTCCAGAGTACTTCCTTACGATGGGCGACCAAGCGCAAAGCTTGCAGTCGTTCCCGTATCGCGCCCAATACGATTCCTTCCATAATGAGGAATTGATTGATGCGTATGTGGATGGCGGCACGTTGGTGAAGGTTGCCGATTATTCGCAATACGGCCAGGGTTGGGCCCTCTACCGTTTCGGTTGCGCCGATTAATCGATTTTTGGCTGCGCTGCCTTGTTCTGTCGTCGCTTGCGCGCGCATATGCAAAACCGCACTTTCGATTAGTTGAGATTTGAATTTGTTCAGGACAACGATCGGCGGTGCGGTTTCGTTTATCTGCTTTCTTCTGTTTTCTCCTATTTCTGCTTTCTGTTGGGAGGTTTTCTCGGATGGGTTGGCTTAGGGGATTGGCCGTAAATGAGATAGTTCGGTGTGTGACACGCCCGGGTGTTGGTTTGCGGTGGGGTTTTCCGGCGGTCCTGTGCCGTGCGGTGGCGTTCGCCGCCTGTTTCCACGTGTTTTCGACACGCCGGTGGATGTGTTGTCTTCCAATGGTTCGCGGGGTGTCCGTGAGGGGCCGGGTTGCGTGGATCGGCAAGTTCGTGTAAGTTTACTTCTCGCTGCTCAGCACGGCGGCCTCGCTCCTGGAGATTGGGGCGGCTTGCTGGTGCGGTGGTGGTTTGAGAACTCAAGAGCGTATTTGTACTACTTCTTTATAGTCAATGA
>ERZ826220.1131-NODE-1131-length-28089-cov-39.284975_pt1 | contig 28089 bp, 28 predicted proteins | sample MGYA00519927_ERZ826220 | MGnify/ENA primary metagenome ERZ826220 (study PRJEB31778, sample SAMEA3449225) | human gut metagenome | biome: human gut; feature: human-associated habitat; material: faeces | place: United Kingdom | collected 2010/2012 ... | reverse complement strand
GCTTCATCGAGGCGTGCGTGGACGAGGAGCTCTCCATCGGCGACTTTGTGCTCACGGGCGGTGAGCTCGGCGCGATGGTCGTCACGGACTGCGTCTGCCGCATGGTGCCGGGCGTGCTGTCGGACACCGAGTGCTACACCGGCGAGAGCCATTGGGCGGGCCGGCTCGAGTACCCGCAGTATACCCGCCCCGAGACGTGGGAGGGGCGCACCGTGCCCGAGGTGCTGCGCGGCGGCAACCATGCCGAGATCACCGCGTGGCGCACGCGCCAGAGTCTGGAGCGCACGCTCGTAAAGCGCCCGGACCTCTTTCGGGAAACACCGCCCACAGCGGCCGAGCAGCGCCTGCTCGATAAGATCCGGCGCGACCGCAGCCGCCCGCAGCTCACGCAGCCGCCCGTCTGCCGTGCCGCGACGGAGGACGACCTGCCCGCCATCCTCGCCATCGCGCAGCAGGCGCGCAACTATCTGCGCCGCCACCGCGTCGACCAGTGGCAGGGCGAGTACCCGAATGCGGACACGTTCCGCGCCGACATCACGGCCGGCACGTGCCACGTGCTCACGTATCAGGGCACCGTTGCCGCCATGTTCACGCTCAGCCGCACGCCGGAGCCCGCCTATGACGCACTCACGGACGGGCGCTGGCGCTCGGACCGTGACCATGCCGCCGTGCTGCACCGCAACGCCGTTGCGGCCGATTGGCGCGGCACGGGCATGGCCGACCACCTCATGCAGGCGGCGGAGCAGCGCGCGCGCGAAAGCGGGGCGCACGCCATCCGCGTCGATACGCACCGGCACAACGGCGCGCAGAAAAAGCTCCTCGAGCGCCACGGCTACCGCTTTTGCGGCAACATCCTGTGTGACGAGCCGGGGCACGATCCGCGCCGTCAGGCGTTTGAGAAGCTGCTGAGGTGAGGTGCGTATGGAGCTGACGAATCCTGCGGACATCCGCGCACTGCTCGCGCGGCATGATTTTCGCTTTTCCAAGTCCATGGGGCAGAATTTTCTGACGGCCGCATGGGTCCCGGCCGACATCGCCGACGCCTCCGGCGCGGACGCGCACACCGGCGTGCTCGAGGTCGGCCCCGGCATCGGCTGCCTGACCGAGCAGCTCGCGCAGCGCGCGGCAAAGGTCGTCTCGGTCGAGCTGGACGAGCGGCTGCGCCCCGTGCTGGCCGAGACGCTCGCCGCCTGTCCGAACGTGGAGATCGTCTTTGGCGACGTGCTCGCGCTCGATCTGCGGCAGCTCGCGGCGGAGCACTTTCCGGGGCTGCGCCCCGTCGTGTGCGCAAACCTGCCGTATAACGTCACGACGCCGCTGATCACGGCGTTTCTCACCGCCGGATGCTTCGACACCGTCACCGTCATGATCCAGCGCGAGGCCGCACACCGGCTCTGCGCCCGGCCGGGAACGGCGGATTATGGTCTGCTGACCGTGCTGACCGCGTGGTATGCCGAGCTTGAGCTGCTGTTTGATGTGCCGCCGCACTGCTTCGTCCCCGCGCCGAAGGTCACGAGCACCGTCGTGCGGCTGCGTATGCGCAGCGCACCGCCTGCGGACGTGCGGGATGAAGCGCTGCTGTTCGCCATCGTGCGCGCGGCGTTCAGCCAGCGCCGCAAGACGCTCATCAATGCACTCGCGGCTGGCGTTCCCGGCTGCGACAAGGCGTGCGCCGCCGCGGCGGTCGCCGCCTGCGGCCTCGATGCGCGCGTGCGCGGCGAGACGCTTGACCTCGCGCAGTTTGCCGCGCTGAGCAATGCGCTGCGTGTCGAGCTGGGTTGACATAACAAGAACAAATCAGGGCGTCCCATCGCGGGACGCCCTGATTTTTTTATAGATGCTGCTCTGCTTCAGTTTACATAAGAAACAGGAACGCGGGCATCTGCGCATACCGCCGGCTGTGCGCGCATACTGTGGTAGCAAACGCAGCAGGAGGGGAGCGCCATGCCATATGAGGACAAAAAGGCCGTGCCGCAGCGCCGGCCGCACGCGGTCACGCTCGACGAGCGCAGCCATCTGACCGTTACGGGAGTGGACGAGGTCGTGCGCTTTGACGACACGGAGGTGTCCATGCGCACGTCGCGCGGGATGCTCACCGTGCACGGCGAGGGGCTGCGTGTCGGCCGGCTTGCGATCGACACGGGGGAGCTTGCGATCGACGGCGCGTTTGACGCGCTCGATTACACGGAGGAGACGGTGTCCGGCGGCGGCTTCTGGTCGCGCCTGTTCGGCGGATGAAGCTGCCGCTGCTCGGTCAGCTTGCGCAGCTTATGCTCGGGCTCGGGCTCGGCGCGGCGCTCGGGCTGGCGTTCGACGTGCTGCGCGTGCCGCGCCGCCATGCGCGCAGCATGGTTTTGCGCGCGCTGCTCGACGGCGCGTTTTGCCTGCTTGCGCTCGGGAGCGTGTTCCTGCTTGGCATGACGGCCGGCGACGGGCAGGTGCGCCTGTTTCTGTTCGCGGCCATCGCCGGCGGCTGGACGTGCTACTTTCTCTGGCTCAGCGGGCATATTTTCCCGCCATTGGAGCGATCTGGCCGCCTGTGCGCGCGAAAAATGCGCCAGATCACGGCTCCGGGAAGAAAATTCATAAAAAAAGTTCTGTTTTTTGCAAAAAAACACTTCCAATCTCGCCGCAGATGTTTTAGAATAGACTGCATTACTGGACGCAGATACGATCCGGGGGGAGGTACTGCCGACCGTGAAATTCAAGAAGGCAAGCATATTTACCAAACTGGTCATCGCGGCGCTGATGATGTACGCACTCATCAGTCTGGTCGTCGTGCATCAGCGCACGGCACAGCTTCAGGACCGCGCCGCGGCACTGCAGCAGCAGGTGTCCGAGATGACCCAGTCCAATGCCGAGCTGCAATATCAGATCGACCACAGCGACGACGATGACATGCGCGAATCGGTCGCGCGGGAAAAACTCGGTCTGGTCAAGCCCGGTGAGAAGATTTTTTACGACACGAGTGATTGAGCAAGGAGAAACGAACCGTATGCAGGTGGAAGTCGGAGCAGTTGTGGAAGGTACCGTTACCGGTATCACGAAGTTTGGCGCGTTTGTGAGTCTGCCGGACGGCAAGAGCGGTCTGGTGCACATATCCGAGATTGCCAACACCTACGTCAGCGATGTTAACGAGTTTTTGAAGCTGGGCGACAAGGTGAAGGTGCGCGTGCTGGCCGTGACGCCGGACGGGAAGATCAACCTGTCCATCAAGAAGGCGGAGGAAGCGCCCGCCCGCCCGAGCAACCGCCCGATGAACGGCGGACGCCCCGGCGGCAGCCGCCCCAATAGCGGCGGCGCACCGCGCGCTGCGCGCCCCAACCGTCCGGCCCAGCCGGCGGGGCAGGTCAGCGGTCCAAGCGGGGACGCCGCGTTCGAGGACCGGCTCAAGCAGTTCATGCAGGAGTCGGACAGCCGCATGGCCGGCAACCGCCTCTATAACGACCGTTCGCGCGGCCGCCGCCGCGGCGGCGGAAACGGACGCGGTTAAATCCCGCGCCGGAGCGGCAGCACACGAAATCAGATAGCTCCTCCGTATGCAGACATACGGAGGAGCTTTTTGCGCTTTATATGCTCTATTTCCGGAGGTTTCGTCTTGCCGCGCTGACGCCGGTGTAGTATGATCGTGTTCAGATCTGCGGTCACAGAGGCAGACCATTTCCCATCTGTACCCGGGAGGTATACATTGTGGAAGTTTATCTGAGTGAACACATCGCGCCGTCGGCGTATGCAAGGCTGGCGCGCCATTTTGAGATCGTGGACAATTTCGACCACCCCGAGCAGCTCGCCGCCATGGTCATCCGCCGCGCGGCCGTGCCGCGGTCGGTCATCGCGCGCGCGCCGAATCTGAAGGTCATCGCCATGCACGGCGTCAGCCGCGACACGATCGACACCGCTGCTGCCGCCGAGTTCGGCGTGCCGGTGCCGAATGTGCCGGGCCTCGGCGCACCGGCCGTCGCGGAGCTGGCCGTGGCGGAGCTGCTGGCGCTCAACCGGCAGCTGAAATTTGTTAACAACGGCCTGTGCGCCGGGCGCTTCGACCACTTCGGCGCGGAGGAATTTGTCTGCCATGAGATGACCGGCCGCACGCTTGGTCTCGTCGGCACGGGCAACATTGCCCACCGCGTGGCGGACATTCTTCGTGCGGCGTTCGATGTGCGCGTCCTGTGCTGGAATCCGCGCCGTACGGCCGCCGAGTGCGCCGCGTGGGGCTACGAGCAGGTCGGGACCCTGCCGGAGCTTTTCCGGCGCTCGGACTTCGTGAACGTGAGCATCACACTCTGCGACGAAACGCGCGACCTCATCAACGCGCCGGTGTTCGCTGCGGCGAATCCGGAGCTGCTGCTCGTCAACACCTCGCGCGGCGGCATCGTCAACGAGCACGATCTCTACGTCGCCCTCACCACGGGGCAGATCCGCGCCGCGGCGAGCGACGTGTTCGTGCACGAGCCGCCGGCGAGCGATGATCCGCTCATCCATCTGGACAATTTCATCGCCACCTTCCACATCGGCGGCAGCACCTACGAGTCGCTCGAGCGCGTGAGCAACCGCGCCGTGGACTATGTGTTCCAATACACCGGCGTCGCAGAGCGGTGAGGGTGCCGGCGCTTCCGGGAGCAGGCAAACACTATAAAAAAACACCCGAGGCGCAGCCTCGGGTTTGTCAAAACCTCGCAGCCTTTCGCCAACGGTACGGCGAAAGAAAATCCAATCATTTTCTCAGGCGACATGTGCGGCTGAGAAAATACCGCTCGGCCTGCAAACGTGCGAGCTGGCCGCCCGAGGCGGACAGCGCGTGCGCTGCAGTCAGGCCGCAAACCACTTGTCAAAAAGTAATACTTTTTGACAGTCTCAACACCCGAGGCCGCAGCCTCGGGTGTCGTGATATTCCATCGTCAGATGGGCATGGTCAGCGAGTTTGCAATTTCCTGCACGATGGCCTGCGCCTCATACTCCTCGCAGATGCCAAGGATCTTCGCAGCCAGTTCCAGAGCGCCATACAGCATATTCCTTTACCCCTTTCATAGATTTCCGCCGCCGCCCCACACAACAGACGGCATCGGATGGTTGGTATTGCCGGTTACAGGAACATTCTATCGATAAAAATACGGATTTACAACGGACAAACAGTACGAAGTGTAACAAAATGATAGAATTTGTTGTGAAATTTGTCACAAATCGTTACGAAGCGGCCGTGCTCCTTGTACAATAACGACAATCTGCAGCTTTCTGCATCGGATGGCCCGTGCAGAGCACAAAGCGCCCGAAGCTTTCGCTTCGGGCGCGTCCATTTTCCAAAAACCTCGTAGAGTTTCGCCGCCGAGGCGGCGAAAGAAAGTCCGATCATTTTCTCAGGCGACATGTGCGGCTGAGAAAATACCGCTCGGCCTGCAAACGTGCGCGCCGTCCGCCTCCGGCGGAGGGCGCGTGCGCTGCAGTCAGGCCGCAACTCCCTTGTCAAAAAGTAATACTTTTTGACAGGCTCAAAGCGCCCGAAGCTTTCGCTTCGGGCGCTCCTTTGGTTTACAGGTTACACGGACATCCAGCCGGGCAGTGCATTGGCGATCGCGTCAACGATTTCCTTTGCTTTTTCTTCGCCGCAGCGCTCAAGGATGTCGGAGGCGAGGTCGAGGCCGATGTGGATGGGTCCTCTGAATTCGGTCATGTTACTTTACCCCTTTCGTCAGATTTCCGCCGCCGTCCCACACAACAGACGGCACCGGATGGTTGGTATTGCCGGTTACAGGTAATACTGTAAAGGAAAAAGCGCCAAAACGCAAGTGACAAATCTTGTAGAGTGTAACACTTTGAACATTTTCGTCCAATTATCCGAAACCACTTTGTTTCTGGTTGAAATATCTCAACCAGCACCGCGTGATCCGACAAAATGTTGCATAATTGCGCGCCGGTCGACGGCTTTCACAGGGTGAAACGGCATTATGGAAACCGGTTCTCCACATTATCAACAGACTTTTCAACACAAACGGGGTGCAATTAACGATGTTATGTTAACTTTGACTTGATTTTCCCATTTTTCGGTGCTGTTCTTCCCTGCGCGCACAAGTGTACGGCAAGGCGGCATCCTGCTGCGCGTTTGCCCTGCCCGTGCCCAAACCCGCCGCCGTCCGCTCTGTGTTCTGCAAGTGCGCAAAACCCCGGGAGCAGAACGCTCCCGGGGCAGGTGTATATGATGGCTTTTTCGGGTGAGCAGTGCGTCGGTCACAGGCCGGTGAGCCGGCAGTAGCGCATCATGATGGCTGCGATCTGCGCGCGTGTGGCACCGCCGCTCGGGGCCAGATAGTCGGCGCCGTCGCTCGCGATGCCGGAGATGAGACCGTTGCCGACGGCCCAGCTCATGGCGGCGTATGCCCAGTTGGAGACGCTGGCGGCATCGGGGAAGCCGTTGAGCGATGCTGCGCCGCCGAGGTAGGCCGGCGCATACTTTTCGGTGTAGCCGTAGAGGAGAACGGCCATCTGCTCGCGGGTGATGAGACCGTCGGGCGCGAAGGTCGTCGGGGTCATACCGGCGACGATGTCTTTGTCGTAGCCCCAGGCGACGGCGTTGTAGTACCATGTGCCGGGCTTGACGTCCGTGAACGGCACGTAGTATTTGCTGTAGTCGGTCGTGTCGCCGGAGAGGTTATAGAGGATCATTACGATCTGTGCGCGCGTGCTGACCGTGTCGGGCGAGAACGTCGTCGCGTCGAAGCCGCTCATCAGACCGTGGCGCACGCAGTAGTCGATGCCCTCGTGCGCCCAGTTGGACGGGGCGGCACGTCGCGGAAGCGGAAGCTCGGGCACGCGGCACCGCCCGGACAGACCGCAGAGCCGGTGGCGGGGATGATCTCGGTTCTGGTCTTGCCGCAGACGGTGCAGGTGTAGGTGCGGACGCCGGGCGTGGTCTCCGTCGGCGCGACGGTCACGGTGCCCTCGTCCCAGACGTGGGTGTGCGGGCCGGTGGCGGGGATGGCCTCGGTCTTGGTCTGGCCGCAGACGGTGCAGGTATAGGTCATGGTGCCGGGGTCCTTCTCGGTCGGCTCGGCGGTCACGGTGCCGCTGTCCCACTTGTGGCCGAGCGCGGGCTTGACATTGCGCTTTTCGGTCGCGCCGCAGCCGCTGCAGGTGTAGAGGTCATAGCCTGCCTCCGTGCAGCTGGGTGCGATGTTCTTGGTGAACACGAAGGTGTGCGCACCCGTTGCGGGGATGACCTCGGTCTTGGTCGCGCCGCAGACGGCGCAGGTGAACGTGCGCACGCCGGGGGTGGTCTCGGTCGGCTCGGTGGTCACGGTTCCGTTGTCCCACGTGTGCGCGCCGGTGGCGGGGATGACCTTGGTCGCAATGACATCGCCGCAGTTGGAGCAGATGGTGTCGATGTGGCCGTCGGCACCGCAGGTGGCGGGCACGGTGTTTTCCGTCGTGCCGTAGCCGGTGTGCAGGCACGCGCCCTTGTCGCTGACGGTGTAGCCCTGCCACTTGCCGTCATCCAGCGTCCAGCCGTAGACCGGGTCGGGGTTATAGTGGATGGTGACGATGCCGGGCTCAAAGCTGTGCTCGGCCGCGCCGCCGGGCTGGACCGTCGGAGGTGCGCCGTAGCAGCGCACGTCCTTGAGTGCCTTGCAGCCGGTGAAGGCATTGTGGCCGACGCTCGTCACGGTGCCGGGCAGCTTCATGTCCGTCAGCGCGGTGCAGTCCTGGAAGCAGGCGTCGGGGACGGCGGTCACGCCCGCAGGGATGGTCACATCCGTCAGCGCGACGCAGCCGTTGAAGGCGGAGTTGCCGAGCGCCGTCACGGCCGCGGGGATGGGCGCCTTGGTGAGCGACTTGCAGCCCTCAAACGCGCGCTCGCCGATGGCGGTCACCTCACCCTTATAGTCGACGGTCAGCAGCTTCGTGCAGTCGTTAAAGCATTTGGCGGGCACGGCGGTAATGGCGGCCGGCAGGGTCATGCCGCTGAGACTCGCGCAGGCGTCAAATGCGCCGCGGCCGAGGGTCTGCAGCCCGTCGGGCAGCGAGACGGCGGTGAAGCTGTTGCCGGCGAGACCGAAATCGCCGATGGCGGTCACGGCCTTGGGCAGGGAGATCCCGTTGAGCTTGGAGCACATGGCGATGCCGTAGCGGCCGATGCTCGTCACACTTTCCGGCAGTGTGATCTGTGTGGCGGCCGGCAGGAAGAACAGCGCATAGTTGCTCACGTTCGTGACGCCGTCCTTGATGACGACCTTCTTCAGCTCGCCCTCGAGCTTGAAGCTGCCGAAGCTCGTGAGCATACCCAGCGCCTCGTAGTTCCACCACGGGGCAAGATTGCCGTTGGGGAAGTCAAAGTCGGGCATGGCGCCGGTGCCGGAGATGGTCAGCGTCTTGCCGCTGAGAACACCGGTGGAGACCTCCCAGTGCAGGCAGTTGTTCTCGCCGAAGTCGCCCGAGGTGGCCGCAGCGCCAAAGCTGTTGAGGATCGCATCCATGTCCAGATCGGGGATCTCAAACTCCTCCTTGAACTGCTCGATCTTCTCTTTGATGAGTTTTTCGGCAATCTCTTTTTTCAGATCGTCGATTTTACCGGCCGATGCGTTCACGGTCAGGCCGGAGAACAGTCCCACGACCAGAACGAGACACAGCGCCAGCGAGAGCAGGCGTTTTTTCATAGTTTCTTCCTCCTTGCAGTAATGTTCCTGTGTACAACGGGAATATCTCTCTGTTGAAAATATAGCATACTCCCGGCAAAGTGTGCAATGGATGGGACGCAAAAACCGACGGATTTGTTACGAAATCACAAATCTGAGCAAGAATTTTACACGTTTTTTTGCCTGTGAACGCTTTCGGGCTGTTGCAATGGCGGGGCGCGTCCTGTATACTTGCTCTGTAGACATGTTTTTTGAAGTGTCGGATCCAGGAGGGAGGAACCTTATGAAAAAACGAGTGTTGTCGCTGCTGCTGTGCTTTGTGCTCGCGGCGGGACTGCTGAGCGTGTGCGCTCCGCCGGCGCAGGCGGGCAAATCGCGGATGCGTTTGAACTGTTTATCAAGCAGCCCGGTCAGATCAAAAAGCTCTTTAACCGCGAGGTCGCCCACGGTGACTGCGGCCCCGCCGGGGACGAGGCGAGCGTACATTATAAGATCTACGAAGTCACGAACCCCACCGTTGTGCAGGACAACCCCTTCCTGCAGCAGATCTGGCAGATCCATGATTACCGCGAGGACGCGCAGTATTACGGCGTGTACATCTTCGGCGACGGGAAAATGGCGGACTACGCGGCGACCGGCCAGAAAGCGCCGTGGATGGGCAACGTGACGGTCACGGAGTATAATGACAAGGACCAGGTCATCGGCACGACCGTCGTGGAAAACCTCGGCGAGGAGTATCTCGCGCTGGCCTACATCGCCGACGGCACCGACGAGGAGTGGGACGGCCGCACAGAGCGCTACTCCGGCGTCACGAATGTCGGCGCGTATGCGTTCAAGGACTGCCGCTATCTCACGTGCATGTTCCTCAATGACGACATCACCACCATCAGCGAGCGCGCATTTTATAAAGACGAGTACCTCTCGGCCATCAATATGCCGCGCAAGCTCGAGCTCATCGACAAGTACGCCTTCTACGGCTGCGACACGCTCACGTTCGTGCGCGCGCGCAACTGCAGCCGTCTGCGCCGCATCGAGGACCATGCGTTCTACAGCTGTACCATGCTCGCCGAGCTGCGCCTGCCGGAAGGCCTGACGTACATCGGTCCGTGGGCCTTCGCGTGGGACCGCATCCTCGGTCAGGAGGACACGACGCTCGGTCTGCCGTCGAGCCTGCAGACGATCAGCACGGGTGCGTTCGCGTTCGTCAACCACCACAAGAACCTCAACATTCCGGCCAACGTCACGAGCATCGGTGACTATGCCTTCATGTGCGATTACTACATGAACAACCTCACCTTCAGCCCCGGTGACAAGAAGCTCACCATCGGCAAGGCGGCCTTCTTCGGCGACAACCACATGAAGTCCGTCGACCTCTCCAACCGCGTCGCGCAGATCGACAAGTGCGCCTTCGCCGGCTGCGAGATGCTCGAGGAGGCCTACTTCGGCGACAAGATCGACACGATCGAGGGCCGCGCCTTCACGAGTCTGGATAACGCCATGAAGATCGCCGTCGAGGGCGTGCTCAACGGCATCCTCCGCCCGGACGATACCGAGCAGAACGCCGATCAGGCCGGTGATATCAGCACGGCCCTGAACATGATCGCCAAGGTCACGAAGCTCAAGCGCGCCATCTTTAAAAATGACCCCGCTAAGAGCATCTACGGCGCGGCGGACTCCAACCGCTCCTTCCCGGATGACTGCGTGGTCTATTACCCGCAGGGCAGCTACACATGGCTTGCCGAGCTCAAGGACGACGGCACGTGGCAGGGCTATCAGACCGGCTTCTGGCACGGCGACCACATCGCCGCGTTCACGGACACGGTCGTCGCACCCACCTGCACCGAGCAGGGCTACACGCACCACGTCTGCACGGTGAAGGGCTGCACCTATGCCCCCGTGGACGACACCTATGTCGCCGCCACCGACCACACCTGGGTCAATACGCAGACGCTCCCGCCCACCTGCACCGAAAAGGGCACGCAGTTTTATAAGTGCTCGGTCTGCGGCGCGACCCGCACCGAGAAGATCGCTCCGCTCGGCCATGACCTGAGCCGCTGCGATCTCCAGCCGGCCGCCACCTGCACGCAGCCCGGCCGCGCCGTCGGCACGTGCGCGCGCTGCGGTGTGCAGATCGACGAGGTCATCCCCGCCAAGGGGCATGACTACAGCTACGCTGAGACCAGCGTCGCGCCCACCTGTACCGAGCCCGGCCACTACAAGGGCACCTGCCCGACCTGCGGCAAGGACTATGACGATGTCGTTCCCGCCCTCGGCCACGACTGGGGCGAGTGGGTCACATCGATCGAGCCGACCGTCTCGACCGTCGGCTACCGCTATCATGTCTGCAACCGCGACGGCTGCGGCTACCGCGAGGGGGAGGACATCCCGAAGCTGCACACCCACACGTGGGATGCCGGCGTCGTGACGCAAAAGCCCACTGCGGCCGAGCCCGGCGTCAGGACCTATACCTGCACCGTCTGCGGTCAGACCAGGACGGAGGCCATCCCCGCAACCGGCGTGCCGGAGACCTGCAACGGCGGCCCGGCCTGCCCGGGCTACGCCTTCCGTGATATGCCCGCGCCGAGCATCTGGTCGCACGCGGGGCTGGATTACTGCATTACCCACGGCTACATTGCCGGCACGTCGGCAACGACCGTCACGCCGGACGGCGAATGCACGCGCGCCATGATCGTGAGCATCCTCTACCGCGTGCAGGGCGAGCCCGCGAAGGTCAACGGTTATGAGCTCAAAAAGCTCGCCCCGCCGTTTGACGACGTGGAGCGCGGCCGCTGGTATACCGACGCCATCTGGTGGGCGAAGCTCACGGGCGTCGTCTCCGGCATGAGCCCGAGCACCTTTGCGCCCGACGATCCGATCACGCGCGCGCAGCTTGCGGTCATCCTCTATAACTACACCCAGCAGTTTGCGCCCGAGAGCCTGACAGAGACGGGCTCGCTCACCGGCTTCCCGGATGCGGGCAGCGTCCCGTCGTGGGCGCGCACGGCGATGGCGTGGGCCGTCGGCAACGGTCTGATCTCCGGCGTCGGTGAAAACGGCGTTTCGTACCTCAGACCGGAGGGCTGCGCCACGCGCGCGCAGGTCGCGACCATTCTCATGAACTACGACAAGGCGCTGGGCTGAGGTCAAGCCAATAGAAAAAGCTCCGGAAGCGAAAAACGCTTCCGGAGCTTTTTGATCTCTGCATAGTTTACATAATTGTGCTGTGCTTTTCTTGTGCTGCGCTGATGATAGCGTTCATTGTCGAAAAGGTTTACATAAGATTATCCCTTTCTGCCGCGCAGCATCGCCGCGATCGTCACGGCGCTGTATCCGCTCTGCTGCCAGAGGTCGTCGGGCACCGTGCCGCCGTTGCGCAAAATGAGCGCGATCTGGCGCCGCGCATCGCTGCGCGCGGCCGTCTGTGCCTTGTCGCGCGCAGTCTTTTCCTTTTCGGCTGCGGTCTGCTCGGCCTTGGCTTTCTTGTCGGCGGCGGCTTTGGCTTCGGCGAGGGCCTTCGTCTGCTGCTGCAGCTTGCTGTCTGCGCGGTCATAGGCGGCGTCGTCCATGTCGAGCAGCGCCGCGATCTGCGCCTTCGTCACGCCGTCGCGGCTGTCGGCGGCGTCGAGCATCCGGTCAATGGCGCTCAGGCGTGTCTTGCGTTCGCCGCTGTAGCGCTCGTAGGCCAGCTGCGCCAGCTCCGGCAGCTTGCCTGCGAGCATGGCGCGGTAATAGCCGCCCGCCTGCTGCGCCGCCGCCACGGCCGCCGTCGAGGCCTGACCGCCCGTCAGCGCGGCCGCCTTGCCGAGGGCGTTTTCCGCCGCAAGCTCCGCCTGCCGCTCGTATTGCTGCCGGTAGGCGGCGTAGAGCTTGTCCGACGCGGGGTCGTAGTCAAACTGCTCGCCGAGCAGTGCGTCGAGCATCCGGTCGATCTGTTCGCGGCGGTCTGCCGTGCCGCGCTCTGTCAGCAGCGCCTCGGCCTCGCGGCGGTGCGTGTCGTCATAGTCCGGCACGTCTTCGATGGGCAGGTACTGCGCATAGTCACTCGTCTGCTCCTGACCGGCCATGCCCTCGCCGCGGATCTTCGCGTTGCGCTGCTGCTCATAGACGGCGGCAGCCGCGTTGTCGCCGCGCCGGGCCGCCTGCTCCATGAGCGCGGCGTAGTCGGTGTCCTTGTCGTATTTGTATTTTGTCGCCATAGGTTCTCCTTTCCTCAGTGCTGCGGTCCGGCGGCGGCCTCCGTGCGCGTGAGCGATAAAAGCCGCCACGCCCCCGTGCCCGTCAGCCGCAGGCGAAAGTGGTCGCACCGGCGCGGCAGTACCGGCAGGGTGAACGAACGTTTTGCACCTGCCGTCACGTTTGCAAGCGTGTGCCACTGTCCGTCGGAGTCATACTGCGCCGCCGCCGTGATGCTTGCGCCCGCCTCGGCCTCCAGCCGCAGCTGCACGCGCAGCAGCCGCTTGCAGTCCGGGCTGCCGCTGGTAAAGTCGCCCGTCTCGAGCAGGCTCTCCATCTGTGCCGTGCTGCCCGCGCCGAAGCGCCACACGCCCCGCGCATCCTGTGCATAGAGCGCGCCGCCGCACTGCGCAAAGCCGCGCGCGTCAAAATCGTCCTCGCGGCTCCACAGACCGCTGCGCGTGTCGTATACGAACAGGTGCCGGACGCTCCGCTCGTCGCGCGCCGAGAGATACCAGCGCGTCCCGTCCGTGCCTGCGACGCCGTGCGTGAGCGTGCGCCCGAGCGCGTCGCCGATGCGTACCGGCCAGCCGCCCGCTGTGCGTGCCGCGCCGACGGGGGAGAGATAGTAGAGCGTCTCGGCCGCCGTCACGAGCGAGCGGCCGGAGTTCTGCTCCGCGCCGAGCGCGGCCGAGGCCACGAGCTGGAAGTTTGTAGGCCGCGTGCCGTAGAGCCGCCAGAGCCCGCCGGGCTTGAGAAACACAACGCCGCTGCCCGTCGCCGCGCAGCCGGAAAAATCCCCCGGCGCGCCGACGTCTACGCTCCACGCAGCCGTAGCGACCGCGCCGTTTTCGTCCGCCTCGTACCAGAACCAGCTCAGCGGATCGCCAAGCTTTGTGCACCACACGCTGTCGTGTGCGCATGCCCAGAGCCTGTTGCCGTAGCTGCACGCGTGCTGCGCGTCGGGCACGCGCCGCGTGATCGTGACGCCGTTGACTGCGCCCGCGCGCACGAATGTGTCCGGGTCAAAGCGCAGCCGCGCCCCGTCGATGCCGCGCAGAATGTACGTGCCGTTGTTGCGCACGTCGCCGAAGCCGCTGAGCGTCACGGCATCGCCTGTGCGAAAGCTTGCGTCAGCGCCGTCGGCCACGAGGATGCTTGCGTGCCCGTCGCCGTCCGTGTCTGCGACCGCAAGCGTCACGCTGCCGCTCCAGCTTGGCTCGGCGCTGCCGAACGTGCCGTCTGCCGGCCGGAACCAGACCTTGTCCGGCCAGATGAGCACCGTACCGCCGAGCGCCGCAAACACCTTCGGTGTGTCCGTGAGCGTGCAGCCCGGCACGGCCTTTCCGTTATAATACAGAGTCGTGCCGGCGCACCAGAGCAGCCCGTCTCCGGCTGCAAACAGACCGTTCGGCGTGCCGCTGCACGGATAGATGCGCGTGCGGCCGGGGCGTGTCGAGAACAGGGGACTGTCCGCTGCCGAGCCGTTGGTCATCTCGTAAATGCCGCCCTCGGGGCAGGACGGGCGGTGGTCGTAGCCGCGAAAGTCCGTCTGCACATGGCGGACGGCAGCCATGCGCCGCGGAAATGTGGGTAGATACATGCCTTGCCTCCTTACAGGTTGAGCGGCTCACCGTTGTGATACAGCTCGCCGCACAGGTCGATCTTCCCGGCCGAGAGCATCAGCTCCGGCAGATCGCCGCGCGTCGCGGAGATCACCGCGCCGCTCTTGTGAAAGATGAGATATTTGCGCTCGAGGCTGTTCTGACTGCCGATGTGCAGCGTGTCGGCCACGGTCGTGATGCCGTTGAGGTCGATCTTGTCGGCCGAGAGCGCGATGCTGCTGTCGCCGTTGTTGATGGCGGCGACGATGGCTGCCGCATTCACGCCGTCGGCGTCGGTCACGAGCGCGATGCGCGCGCCCTGATCGCTCACGGTCTGCTCGAGTGCGGCGACATTGCCCTCGGCCGACGTGAGGCGTGTCTGCAGGGTGCCGGCGTCGAGGCTCAGCTGTGTGATGCTGCCGTCCGCGCCGTCGATGCGCGCGCGGATCGGCGAGAGCAGCCGCGAGAGCGCCGCGGCGTTGAAGTTCTCCGCGCCGAGGTTCGACAGCGTGTACTGCAGCGCCTCCAGCAGCCGCGGCACGGTCTCCTCCAGCGCCGCGAGCCGCTGCTCGACGGTTTCGTGGCCGGTGCGCTCCGGCAGGGAAAGCTCCAGCGGGGAATAGTCCGTCATGCGTCGTCATCCCCTCCGCCGTGCTGCGATATGTCTGCACGCAGCACGGCGATCGCCCGCACGAGAAACTGCGGCAGCGGCGCGCCGAGCGCACCGGCGTTTTCGACCACACTGCCGAGCTCCGTCAGCAAATACCACGCCGTCACGAGCGGGCACAGCAGCACGTCATAGTGTGCGCCCAGTCCCGGCACACTGCCGAGCAGCGCCCGCAGCGCGAAGTCCAGCAGTGCCGCCACCAGCACGCCCGCCACGCTGCCCGCCTTGTGCCACAGTCCCTCGCGGGCGCAGCGGCTGCTCCATGTGCCTGCGCGCAGAGCGGCAGCGCTGCCGGTGGCATAGTCGAGCAGCATGGCCAGAAACCAGGCGGCTGCAAGCCACCCGGCCCAGCCCCAGAACGCCGTCAGCGCTGCGGCGGCCGCTGAGACCGCCGCTTTGATCGTTGTGAGTCTGTCCATTTATGTCTCCTTTTGTTCATCTACCATGCGCTGGCACACGATCATCGTGCGCAGCATATCCTCCGACACGTCGAGCTTTCCGTCCGTGTTTCCCTGCAGTGCGCCGCGGTCGATGAGCCGCTGCGCGTCGGCGCGAGCCCATTGCGGCATCTCCGCCACGGAATCATAGCGCGGCATATCCGGCACCTCCTCCCGATCTTCCTTTGCCATTGCTTCGGCGACGTCGCGCCGAAAGCCGTCCATCGTGCAGCCGGTGCGATACTGCTGCCACAGCAGCTCGGGGTCTGCGTGGTTGCTCGCCGCGCCGCGCCGGTGTCCCTCGGCGTGGCCGATGATGACGCCGTCCGCCACCGGATCAAGGCCGTACTTTTTGCACAGCTCAGCAAACAGCGCCACGGCCGTGCGGTACGTGCCCGCGATCTGCTCCGCCGCCTCGTCATGGGTCATGCTCGCGCTCGGTTCGGTCATCTCGATGCCGATGTGCGTGCCGTTTGCGCTCCCGCCGCAATGCCAGCCGCGCATCTCCCACGGCAGGAGCTGATACACCGTGCCGTCCGCCTGCGCGGCGGCGTGCACGCATACGCTCTGCCCGCCCGGCTGGTACTGATCCATGTAGCGCACCAGCGCTCTTGCCGATGGCTGCGGTGTGCCGACGCTGTGCAGCATGATGCCGCGCGGCGTCAGCGGCGCACCCGCCTGATAGCACTTGTTTTGCGTCACAAACGCCTGAATGATCTGCATTCCATCGCCTCCTTATTCGATCGGTTCGTCGATCGTGATGATCAGGTTCTCGCCCTTACCCTTTGCGCTCACGCGGAAATACGCCGCAGAGGCGGGCACGTTGCTCGCCGTTTCCGTCACCTGAAACGTCATGGCCGTGGTGCTCTCCGGAATGCTGCTCGGGTAATAGACGCTCGTGTCGATTTTTTTTGCCGGCATGACGTTTCCGAGCAGCTGGAATGTGCTGTCGTACCATCCGACGCGGGAATGCTCTTCCGTCTTTGAGAATATGATCCCGTCGCCGCCGATGCGGTAGATGTGCTTTGTCACATTCCCGGACAGCGGAATGAAACCGGTCGTCACAAACCCGTTTTCCTTCTGTACGTCTCCGGATGACGACAGGTTATAGCCCTCCTGATACGGCAGGGATGCGCCGCTGCTGTCCACGGCTGTGGGCACAACGTTTGTGTACGTCACGGGCTTCGATGCCGTTGCCGTGATGGTGATGTCTCCGGTCACGCGCGCGACGGATACCACGCCGGTCTTGGCATTGTATGCCGTCGCCGTGATGTCCGTGCCGCCCATGCTGACCCTGACGGTGTCGAAGCTGTACCCGTTTTTCGGCGTCAGCGTGGTCGTGTATGCCGCGCCGTCTTCGACGGCGGCTGCGGCGTTGCTGCTGGAGCAGCCGGTGAGCGCTGTCCGGACGGCGCGCATGATCACCGCAAAATCAAACGACAGCGTGCGGTCATAGCCCGCGCCGTAGCAGAATGAGTAGATCTTTTTCTCCGCCGGATCAATGACGTTGACGGTGAACGCCGTGTCGGTCGCGCCCGGTGCTTTGCTGTAGGTCGTCTCCTCGCCGAATTCGATCCGGTTGCTGTCCGGCAGGTCGTTTTCTCCTACTTCGTTTGTCCGGTAGTAGTTGGCGGACGGGCAGCAAATGCGCAGCGCCGCCATCTGCTCCGTCGGCGGGTCGGCCTGGGAAACGTTGTCCGGCACAACGTAGATCCTGGATGTCTTGAAGTTGTGCAGATGCCCGTGGAAATTCCCGTAGCAGACAGCGCCGTTTTTCCCCGTGAAGGAGACCGTCTCGCTGCCGATCGTGACGCTGCCGCCGTCCAGATACGCCTTGAGCACCTTGCCGCCCGCCCGCGCGCTGCCCCAGTCCAGCGGGTAGTGCCCGAGGATCACAAAGCCCCACGCCGCGCTGTCCGCTTTGCTGCCGAGGTTGGCAAGCGTCTGCGCGAACCACAGCAGCTGCGCCTCCGAGAGCGCGTCGGCCGCGTTTTCTCCGCCGGTGATCTCGCCCTCAACGGTGTTGAGATTGATGATGCGCAGCTTCTTTCCGGGAAGATCCCGGTAGCAGTATCCGGCCTCCGCGCTGCCGTAGACCGCGCCCGTGTTGTAGTCGGAAAAATACTTCCGGATCAGCGCCGCGCCGTACAGATTCGTGAGGCTTCCGGTTTCGGCCGCGAAGTATTCGCCCGTGTCGTGGTTTCCGGGCGTCCAGAGCTGCGGGATGCCGCGCAGTCCCTCCTCGAGCCAACGGTGAAACTCCCTGCACTGCGCCTCGAACTGCGCCGCCGTGGTCGTCTTGTACCCGAAGGTGAGATCGCCCAAAAACGCCGCGAAATCCAGCGGCGTCACGTGCGACAGCGCCTTGATCGCGCGGCAGGCGTCCATGTTTCCGGCCTCGATGTTTGCCTTCCAGCCCGTGGATTCGTCGGTCGCGTGGTGTGCATCAGCAACCGTTACAAAGACGATGCTCGACGCAGTCTTCACGGCCTGCACCTTCTGCGCCAGCGCGAGCACGCCGTCCTTGACGTAGTCCGGGATGTCAGCGTGGGCGATCTGGTCGCCGCCCGGGATGCTGCGCACCGCCGCGCCCATCTGCGCGATCCTGTACGTTTCCGCACTGCCTGTTTTCTCGCGGATGGCGTCGGCGATGTCCTGCACGGCGGCTTCTTCGTAGAGCTTTTTCATCAGTAGCTCACCTCCGTGCCGTCGGCGATCGTCACGGTCTGCGCCGTGCTGCCGTCGTACATAACCGTCGTGCCGCCGATGCGGATCGTCAGCGCCTTCGGATTCGGCAGCGCGGCGGGCGCGATGTTCTGCGTCATCAGCTCGATCCTGACCGGGACATCCCAGACATCGCTGGTCGTTTTCGCCTGAAGCTTGACGGCGCAGAACGTGTGCCGCTCGGAATCGGCCACGAGCGACGAGAACGTGAGGATGCCGTTTGTCGCGCCCTGATAGAGCATCAGGAATTGCTCGCCTTGAAACTCGAGCTGCGCATAGACGCGGTGCGTCGGATTTGCGCTGACGTAGGCGTGCAGCTCCGCCGGCGTCATGTCGGCCGTCGTGCCGGACAGATCGCCGCCGACGTGGAGGATCCGCGTCTGCTGTGCCATGCCGTCGAGCTTTTTCTTGTCCGCTGCCGACATCAGACCGGCTGCCGCCGGCGTTGCCTCCGCTTGTCCGGATTTTTGGTCCCATGCCGCCGCCCGCTCCGCCGTGATGCCGTCGAGCACGGCCTTGTTCGCGTGCCGGTGGCGCATGGCGGAGTTGATGGCGATCTGATGGCTCTGCCCCGGCGACGGGACGGCGGCGCCGTTCGTGCGTTGATGCCACTTTGCGTATTCATCGAGTGCGGCGTTGAACAGCGCCATGCTGTCGGCGTAGTGCGCGGTCTCGTGCGCGGCGTAGTCGCACATGGCGATGACGTAGTACACGTACAGGCGGTCAAACGGCGCCGGCACGAGCAGCACGGTGCCGCGTTCGGTGTCCGCGTCGTAGGTCACGCACTGCTCGGGCGCTGCGTCGAGGATGCGCATCTGGATCATATGCTCGCACTCATTGAGCCACTGGATCTTCGCCGCGTCGTCCCACGCATTCGGGCAGATCGCGTCGATGCGCGTGAGCGCCTGCTGAAGCGTCGCCATGCTCAGAGCCCCAGCGCGCCGCTCTCGGCGGCAAAGCGGGCGGTCTCGCGCTCGATGAGCGCGCCGGTGCGCGCGTCCTGCGCCTCACCCTGCGCGAGCACGAGGGCAAAGCGGCGCGCGATCGTCACGTCCTCGCCGCGCGGGATGCGCACGGTCTCGCCGTTGACGGTCACGATCTTATCCTCCTTGTAGCTGCCGTTGTCACGAAACAGGTGCACGGTCACGGGCTCGCTCAGCCAGGCCTCGGCGGCGCGATCAGTCATTTTTCTGGTTGCCATAGTGTATTCCTCCTTGTGCGAATGCGTGCCTCCCGCCGCAAGGCGGGAGGCATTTGGTTTCTTACTCGGTGTAGGTGCTGCAGGTCTCGATGCGGCGGATGGCACTGTCATCGAGGCGCACGGCGACCTTCGTGGCCTTCCAGCCGACGCTTGCGCGCTGGTTGAGCGGGTCGCCCGTACCGGCAGAGCCGAGCTGCTTGACGATGTGCTCGAGGCCGCCGCCGGTGATCTCGGTCGTGCCGTAGCCGTCCGCGCCGAGCACGAGCGTGACGTACACGTCGCGTCCCTGCGCACCGGCCTCGCCGGGGTAGAGGATGGCGTTGTCCTCGACCGTGACCGGGGCGTCGACGGTCATGGAGCTCGCGGTGTTTTCCCTGACGGTCACGCAGGCATTGCCGATGAGCACCTGACGGCCGACGAGCGCGCCGGGCTTGACCGTGCCGCCGTCGAACGCGACGGTGGTCTTGCCGCTCACTGCGCCGTTTGCGAGCAGCGTGCGGCTGTCGGCGGCCAGATCCTCGGCGTGGAAGATCTTCGCCTCCGTGCTCTCAACGAAGCGGCAGCCCTCGATCTTGCCGATCTCGCCCTCGTACATATGCTCCGTGTCCACGTACTGGTGCGGCGCGAGCCACTTCGGGTCGTTCATGAGGTCGTAAGCCACGTCGGGATGGATGATGACCGGGAACGCGCCGTCGATGCGGCGGCAGTTGGCGTTTTTGAGTGCGCGCACGGCGCGGCGGATGCAGTCGACGGTCAGGTAGTTGTTGTCGGCAGCGCCGGCATTGCCGCCGCGCAGCAGATAGCGGGCGGATACGGACTCGTCGGCGTACTGCACGTTGTCGCCGCCGACGAGCACCTCGCGCGTGATCGTGTCGAGCGTGCGTCCGGCCTGTGCACCGAGCAGCTTCGTGGCCATGGTGAGGTTGTTGTCGATGGCGGTCAGCAGCAGCAGGTCGCTCATCTGGATGTAGCCGCCGTACTGGCGCACGGCCGCCTCGACGGTGCTCATGCTCAGACTCTGCCCGTCGGGGGTCACGCCCTCGGTCAGAGCGGTCAGCGCCTTGCCGAGCGGGGCGAAGCGGCGAAACTGGATCGTCTTGCCGCCGTTTGTGGGGATGGGGTGCTTCTGCGCGAACTGATCGTGCACGAGCTCGGGCTCGGCCGCGTCGATGAGATAGTCCGAGTAGAACGTCTTCATCTCCTCGGTCAGGCTCTGCTGGGTGGTCACCTGCGTGTTTGCATCAAACAGGCGCAGGTCCATGCGGATGTTTTCCATACTCATGTCTCCTTTTTTCTCTGCTGTCCGCTTCCGGGGACAGCGCCGGGGCAGCGCCCGGCCGCTGCGCTGCCGTTGGGTTCCTCCTGTGCGGGGGTGCGGCCGGTGCCCTCCGCAACGTGACCGGGGTAGGCTTCGGCGAGCTGCCGCAGGCCTGTCACGGTCACGGTAAACGCCGCGCGCACATCGGTCCGGTCGTCGGCTGCGATGGCTGCGTGTCCGGCGCTGAGCGTCCGCTGCACGCCCTGTGCGCCGAGCGTGTCGAGCGCACCCGCCAGTGCGCACATGAGTGCGGATGCCCCGGCGCACACGATGTCGCTGCCCGGGCAGTACGCCGCGTGACCGTCCGCGCGCAGCACGCACCGCCCGTCCCGGCGGATGTACGCGAAGCGGGTCACAGGCTCAGCTTCACGCGCTCGCCGCGCTCCGCGCGTGCGGCAAGCTCCGCGCGGTCGGCGCGGCTCATGCGCGACACGTCCGGCCGCACAACGATGCCCGCGCCGCCGCTGCCCAGCCCGTTTTCGACCGGGCGCAGACCGCGGGCGCGGATGTGCTCGCTCACGCGCTGCTCGGCGCTGCGTCCGGCGCGCAGACAGGCTGTCTCCAGCAGCGCCTGCGCGTGCAGCGCAAACCATGCCGTGCGCACGTCTATGCCCGCGCGCAGCAGCGCGCAAAACCGGTCATCCTCCAGCGCCGCACCCAGATCAAAGTCCGGGCACTGCACCGTCAGCTCGTCCGCCTCGCGCGACCAGCGCGCGGCGGTCTGCTCGGCCGCGCGGCGCATATTCTGCTCCTGCCTGCGCTCGATCGCGCCGCGCAGCGCGCCGATGGTCACGGTCTGCCCGGCGGCTTCCGCCGGCGCTTCGGTCTGTGCCGCAGTGGGGGCGGTCTGCTCGGCTGCGGTCATGTTGTTTTCCTCCATGCTCTGCTCTCCCTTCTGCCCTCAGCGGGCGCTTTCTGTGATGATGCGGTTTTTCTCTTCCTGCGCGCGCAGCAGCGCATCCGTGCCCGCGTCCGCCTCCGGTGTCTCCGGCTGCGGCGGCGCAATGCTGCCGCGCACGGCCTCGAGCACCTTGTCGCGCCCGGGAAACTGCATCATCTCCAACATCGGCACGGCCTGCTGCGCGAACGCGGGGTTAAAGACCCCCAGCTGATACAGCTGCCGCGCCAGCTCATTTTGCGACGCGGTCGCATACGGGCTCTCCTTTTGCGCGTGCACGGATACGTCAAACGCCGGCGCGCGGCAAAGCGCCCCGCCATCTGCGTCCATGCCCACGACGCGGGCGCGCAGCCCGGCGTTGGAGTAGGTGCAGAAGGTATAGCCCTGCGCGCCCGGCGCCGCCACGCGAAACGGGCGCGTCTCGGTGTAATAGGCGCGGATGAGCTCGATCACGAGCTCGACCACGCGCTCAAACGCGCGGTAGCTTGCGCGCAGCGTGTCGCGGCTGGATTTGCTGCCGGCCTCCTGCAGCGCCGCGATGGCGCTCGCCGCCGTCACGCCGCCGGACACGCTGCCCTGCGTCACGTCGCGGCTGTTGCTTGTCTCCTTGAGCTCGTTGATCTTGAGCTGCAGCATATTCACCCACTGCCCGTCGAGGTTGTAGAGGCTGATCTGGCGCAGCCGCTCCTCGTCGATGCTGCCCTCGACCTCGACGAGCGGCTTTGACCAGTCGAGAAATTCCTGCGCGTTCACGCCGCAGCCCTTTTTCACCCAGAAGCGCGGCGTGGAGGCCTTCATGCTCATCTCGAGCAGGTTGCCGCTCAGCCGGTCGATGTACTGCTGCGGGTCTTTGCTCACGGCGATCATGCCGAAGCCGCACGGCGTTCCGGCCTCGGGGTAGAGCACGTCAAACACGACCGGATACTGCCCATGGGGGTAGAAGCCCCCGGCCATGGCGGGGTCATTCTCGCTCGCGTAGAGGAGGTCGCGCCCGGTGAATTTTATGAGGTGCAGCGCCGTGCCGCCGCCGGGCAGCGGCTTTTTGTAGTACCAGTCGACGACGATGCTTTTGTTCGACGTGTCCACCGCGTCGTCGTAGAGATATTGCGCCAGCTCCACGCCGCAGCTGCCGGGGCGCGCCTCCGGCCACGCGGCCGCGATGTCGTCGTTATCCATGAGTGCGCACACGAAGAGGTTGCGGCTGGCCTGAATGTCGGTGATGCCCGGCTCCCAGAACAGGTTCAGCAGGTCGAGCTGCCGCACGGCCACGTCGCCGAGGCCGCCGCTGCCGGCGCTGTCCCAGAACACGCCGTAGGCCGCGCACCCGTGCTTGAGCTTATACCACCACGCGTCCGACCACACCTGCTCGAAGTGCGTCTTTTCCAGCACCGCCGGCACGATGGCCGACAGCGCCTTTGCGTCCGGCTCATCTTGCTCGCTGCGCGGCAGGATCACCGCCTCCGGGAAGCTGTCCATCGCGTCGGCGTGCTTCGAGACGATGGCGTTGAACAGCCACGCGCTCGTCGGTTCAACCACGTCGGCGCCCTGCTCGCGCCTGCGGTCGCGCAGATACTGCCAGTGCCGCAGCCGGTACCACTGCTCGTCGGCGATGATGCGCGCCTCGAGTGCGCGCTTGCCGTCTTTGTAGCGGCGCAGCAGCTCCGTGCCGCGCGCAACGTCGTCGGGCGTGATCACGGGCTCACTCATGTCCGGCAGCCCGGCCTCTGCCGCCGCACGGTAGGGCAGGGGGTTCGTTTTTTCGTTTGTCATAGACGCTCCTTTGCTGCCGTTTCCGGCAAGTAGTTTACATAACATTTTGAATTTTGCGATAAAAATAGACTGCCACCGCAGTCTTTTTGCGTTTACATAATTAGTTGCTCAGCGGGTCAAACACATGCGGCGTCCGCTGCACCGCCGGGCGCGGCGCGATGGGGTCGGACTGGCACAGATACCGGATCTCGTCGGCGATGTGGTCCTCCTGCCGTGTGTCGACGTCCTCGGGCGCGTGCGCGTCGTAGCGCAGCAGCGGCAGCGTGCGCCGCGTGTCCCGGCAGTTGCGGAACACGTACAGCATCGGCAGCCCCGCCGCATCAAATGCCAGCCGGTAGTGCACCTGCATCCAGCCGGGCAGACGCTGGTGGTCGCCGGGCTCGAAGTATACGCCGTACCGGTCGGCGATGTCGGCGATGCTGTCGCCGCGCGATGCGTCCCAGATCGCGGGGTCTGCCACACCCCGGATGTCCCGTCCGCGCAGATAGGGGTGCGTGGTCTCGGTGGCGCGGATCTGCGTGAAGATCTGCTCCGGCGTCCAGCGCACGCCGGTGTCCGGTTCGCCGGGCACGCAGCCGTACAGCTCGAGAATGCGGTACAGCCGCCCGTCAAAATCCACCGCCCACCAGCCCACGGAAAACGGCTTTGCATACCCGAAGTCGAAGCTGCGGTATACCCGCCATGTGTCCGGAATATCGAACGGCTCGATCACGTGCGTCCACTTTCCGTCGGCGTAGTGTGCAGGGTCGTCGCGCCATTCGGCGAATACCTGCCCCTCGTATACGTTCCAGTCGCCCTCAAGATGCGCGCGCCGCTTTGCCGGCGGCAGCGCCTCGAGCCGCTTGAGATAGCCGGGGTCGCGCTGCATCAGCACCTGATTGTCATAGACCTTTGCCGGTATGAACACGTAGTCTGCCGGGTCCTCTCCGTCCCGGAACGCCCGGTCGATGAACAGACGCTTGATGTACGCGTGCCCCGGGCCGCCGGGGTTGCAGGTGTAGTAAATGCGCGGGGCGAAGTCCGTGCGTGTCGTGCGCAGGCAGGTCGCAATGAAGGTCAGCCAGTCGGGCTCGAAGTTTGTTGCCTCCTCGAAGCCGATCACCTCGTACTCCTGCCCCTGATACTGCGCGCAGTCGCTGTCGTTGTCGCAGTAGCCCATCACGAGCCGCGATCCGTTCGGAAAGCGAAACGCGCGCTCGGTGCTGCTCCACGCGGCGTATCCCTCAAGCTCCCGCTGCAGCGGCAGGATGTGGTTTGCGCGCAGCTCCGGCAGCGTCCGGCGCAGCAGCAGGAGCTTCAGTCCCGGGTAGCGCATGGCGAGCATGACGAGCTTGCGCCGCATGGCCCAGCTCTTGCCGCCGCCGCGCGCCCCGCCGTAGGCGACGTTTGCCGCCTCTGCACGGAAAAATTCCTGTTGGCGCGGACTCGGCGTCTCGCGCCGCAGCACCTTATAAATGTAGGGCTCGTTTTTGCGTGCCATTGCCTCACCTCACCGGCTCCACTGCTCGAGCGCGCCCTCAAAGCGCAGTACCTGCGGCTCTGCTTCGCCGGTGTCCTTGTCGCTCGCCTGACCGAGCACCATGCCCGCCGCCTTGAGCCGCAGCTCCGGCTTCACGGTCGTGTCGGCTGCCATCTCGGCCAGCTGCTCGAGGATGCGCGCCTTTTCGTCCTCAAGGTCCATCATGTCCCGCGCTCCCGGTATGAGAGCACGTAGTTCTCGCCCTCGGCCGCCGCCGCGAATTCATAGCGCGTGAGCGCGTCGTGCACATCCTGCTTCGGCAGCCGCAGCGTGCCGCCGTCGCCCCGGCGCACGCACAGCGCCGCCATGATCGCGCCCGCGAGCCCCAACAGCTCCTCATAGGCCGCGCGCTGCGTGCGCAGCTTGCGCCGCAGCGCCGCGTTCGTCTCCTGTCCCATGTACCATCCTCCTTTTGTGTTTTTCCGCCTGCCAAGCACCTGCCCAGCCGCCAAGCACCTGCCCAGCCGCCGAACACTCGCTTACCGCGCCCCGGCTGCATCCACGCCCATCTGTTGACCTTGTGCCTCTTCCGGTCAACGGTTTACATAATGTTTCGCACAGCTTTCTTTTGCGGCTGTCGTGCGGTTTTTTGGCGGTCGTATTTGCACCATGCGGTGTGCACCCCTTCTATTTCCATTTTATTATGCATTTGCATATATGTCAAGCAAAACGTTATCTCGCTTTCACTTTTCCGCGGATGCTGATTTCACCGGCTCGTGTCATAAGTCCGGAACTGTCCGGCATTTCGGTTGACATAACGATGAATTCTGCTTTCGCTTGTTTTCTTTTTGTCCCCACTTTGTGCGTCAAACCCGGTCAGAATTCGCTGCCGCGCTCCACAAAAGCTGGAAAGGAAAGCAAAAAAGGTTGCAATCTCGTAACACTTGGTGTAAAATATGCATCTGTGTGTGCGTGTTATGTCAACACTCAGCAAAATCCGGAACAGAGGGTATTATCTATGAAGAAACGAATTATCAGCCTGGCGCTGACGCTGTGCCTGCTCGCGGGGCTGCTGCCCTGTTTGACGCTGGGCGCCGCGGCGGCCAGCCGGGTCGATGCCGCGCCGTATGCGAGCGTGGAATATGCGAAAAACTCCGGCGTGAAAGCGGGCACCGTGCGCTACATCTCGCAGGTGCCGTCCTATACGGATCAGTTCTGCGCCGACTACTGGGGCAGCTATGTCGGCTATGCCAACCATGAGTGCTTCACGGCGTGCATCTCCATGGCGCTGTCCTACCTCGGCATCGATGCCACGCCCGGCGCGCTCGGCGACTATTGGCGCAGCCGCGGGCATTACGGCACGCCCTTTGCCACCACGCCGGAGGATGTCGGCTTTTGCGGCGCGACGTATTACAAGACCTCGCTGGCCGAGGCCATCTCGCGCTACGTCGGCGGCGAGGGCAACTACAGCCCGCCGATCATCCACCTTGACAGCTATTCAGCCAACGGCCACTATGTCATGATCATCGGTCAGGTCTCGGCCACGGAGTACCGTGTGCTTGACCCGGCTTACCAGACGATCTACACCATGACGCTCACCAACGGCAGCACCGTCAACTACTTCAAGGGCAGTGAGCGCGTCACCGAGGCCGTGCAGTATTCCTACCCCGTGCATCGCTGGAGCACCTGGACGGCGATCGAGACGGAGGACGGTGCCGTGAACATGGAGCGCACCTGCTCCATCTGCGGCAAGACCGAGACGGCCAAGATCCCCGATCCCTGCATCGGCGACAAGTATTGCGCCGGGAGCGCCTTTGACGATATGGTCTCCGCCGACAGCTGGGCGCACGAGGGCATCGACTACTGTGTGCTCTTCGGCCTCATGAGCGGCGTCGGAAACGACCTGTTCGACCCCGACGGCATGACGACGCGCGCCATGCTTGTCTCGATCCTCTACCGTATGGCCGGGGAGCCGGACGTGTCTGAGCTGCCGGAGACGCCGTTTGAGGACGTCGGGCCGGATGCGTGGTACGCCGACGCGGTGCGCTGGGCATATGCAAACGAGGTCGCCGCCGGCATGGACGACACGCATTTTGCACCCGATGACCGCCTCACGCGCGCGCAGCTCGTCACGATGCTCTACCGTGCCTACGGGCCGGAAAAGGGCGTCCGCCCGCGCCCGATCGGCGGCTATACGGACTGGAACACGGTTCCCGAGTGGGCATACCCTGCTGCGACATGGGCCGTCTCCATGGGCTTGCTCTACGGCACGAGCAGCTCGCAGCTGAGCCCGAATGCCGGCGCCAACCGTGCGCAGCTGGCCGCCTTCATGATGCGCACCTGTGAGCTACAGAGCGAGCTGGACTCTTGAAAAATCGGACAAACGAGTAGATTAGTTTCGCAAAGTGTGCAAAAATGTTACAAACAGAACATAATGACCAATGAATTATGGTGACAAGTGGGTTACTATAAGAACATTCAAAACAACGGGCCGGCCTCTGCCGGCAGCGAAACGGAGGCACACTTCATGAAGCAGAATCGGACGCGCACGGCGCTTGCGGACGCCTATCTGCGTCTGCTCAACGACTATACGATCGACCGCATCACGGTCAAGATGATCACGGATGCCGTTGGCTGCAGCCGCAAGACGTTCTATTATTATTTCACGGATGTATACGTGCTCACGCAGTATGTGTTTGAGCTGCGCGTGCAGCACTTCCTGAACACGAACGGAAATTTCGAGACCATGCGCGAGGGCTTTCTGACGCTCGCATCGAACCTCTCGAACGACCGTCAGGCCATCCTGAATATCTACCATGGCTACGGCAAGGAAGAGCTGGAGCGCTTCACGTGGGAGACGAGCGATTACTATGCTCGTCAGGTCATCACGCGCTACGCGCAGAACATGGACATCGCCCCCGAGGATCTCGAGGCGATCATCCGTATGTATACGGACATGATGTTCGGCATGCTCATCGACTGGATCAACAACGGCATGGAAGGGGACTATTCCCGCAAGCTGGACATCGCGCTCACGGCGCTCATGCCGGTGCTGCGTGCCAACTGCCGCGGCGCGAAAGCCGCCGCCGTGCAGCCGTGATCCGATAAAAACGTGATAAAACCGCGCAAAAAGCGCTCGGGCAAAATGGCCGGTGTTCATAAGGCAGCGAACAGCCACAGCAGTTTGCACTGCTGTGGCTGTTCTTGTAGTTTA
>ERZ826220.1120-NODE-1120-length-28350-cov-36.532356_pt1 | contig 28350 bp, 25 predicted proteins | sample MGYA00519927_ERZ826220 | MGnify/ENA primary metagenome ERZ826220 (study PRJEB31778, sample SAMEA3449225) | human gut metagenome | biome: human gut; feature: human-associated habitat; material: faeces | place: United Kingdom | collected 2010/2012 ... | reverse complement strand
AGTCGACCGAGCCGATCTTCTTGCCCTCTTCCTCAAAGACGCGGATGAACTCCTCGCCGATGATCTTGCGCTTGGTCTCCGGGTCGGAGACGTCCTTCAGGCGCGTAAGGAAGCGCTCCTCGGCGTTGACACGCACGAGGTTGATATCCCAGTTTTTAAACGCGGCCTCGACTTCGTCGCCCTCGTTCTTGCGCAGCAGACCGTGATCGACAAAGATGCACGTGAGCTGGCTGCCGACGGCCTCGGCCAGCAGCGCCGCCGCAACGGAGGAGTCCACGCCGCCGGAAAGCGCCAGCAGCACCTTGCCGTCGCCGACCTTGGCGCGGATGTCCTCAATGGACTTGCGCATGAAGTCGCCCATCGTCCAGTCACCGGTCGCGCCGCAGACCTCATACAGGAAGTTGCGCAGCATGGCCTGACCGTACTCGGTGTGGTTGACCTCGGGGTGGAACTGCACGCCGTAGAAGCCGCGCGACTCGTCGCAGATGCCGACCGTCGGGCAGGCATCCGAATGCGCCACGAGCCGGAACGACTCCGGCACCTTGGCCATGTAGTCCCCGTGACTCATCCACGTAATGCTCTGCTCCGGCAGGCCGCGGAACAGACGGCAATCGGTGTCAAACCATGTCTCCGTCTTGCCGTACTCACGCGCGGTGTCTTTGCCGGCGGCGGTCACTTCCCCGCCGAGATACTGCGCCATGAGCTGGCAGCCGTAGCAGATGCCGAGGATGGGGATGCCGAGCTTGAAGATCTCCGGATCGACCTGCGGCGAGCCTTCGGCGTATACGCTCTGCGGGCCGCCGGTGAAGATGATGCCGATGGGGTCAAAGGCGCGGATCTCATCCACGGTCATGGTGTTCGGCTTGACTTCGCAATAGACATTGCACTCGCGCACGCGGCGCGCAATGAGCTGGTTATACTGTCCTCCGAAATCGAGGACGATGACAGACTGATTCGGCATGGATGACGCTCTCCTTATTCGACAGTAACGGATTTCGCGAGGTTTTTCGGCTTATCGATCGCGCAGCCGTTGGCTTTTGCGACGTAATATGCAAAGAGCTGCAGCGGCACGATCTCCGCCGGGACAACGAATAGATTATCCATCCGCGGCACAAGGATGACATCGTCCGCCTCGGAATAGATGGCGCGATTGCCCTCGAGCGCCACACCGAGCACGCGCGCACCGCGCGCCTTGACCTCTTTGACGTTGCTCATGGTCTTGTCAAACAGCGGCTCGTAGCACGCGACGGCGATGACGAGACGGTTCTCCTCAATGAGCGCGATCGTGCCGTGCTTGAGCTCGCCCGCAGCATAGGCCTCCGAGTGCAGGTAGGAGATCTCCTTGAGCTTCAAAGAGCCCTCCATGCAGACGGCGTAGTCCACATTGCGGCCGATGAAAAACAGCGACGGGTTATTCTTATAGCGCTCGGCAAGCTGCGCGATCTGCGGGTTGAGATCGATGGCGCGCTGCACCATCTGCGGCAGGATCATGAGATCGTCCGTGAGCTTTGCCGCCTCTTCCCTGCTCAGGCAGCCGCGCTTTTCGCCCAGATAGAGCGCCAGCAGATACAGCACCGACACCTGCGTGGTGTAGCCCTTCGTGGTCGCAACGGCGATTTCCGGGCCTGCCCAGGTGTAGATGACATCGTCCGAGATGCGGGCGATCGTGCTGCCGACGACGTTGACGATCGAGAGCACATACGCGCCCTTGGACTGCGCCTCGCGGATGGCGGCGATGGTATCCGCCGTCTCGCCGGACTGCGAAATAATGATCATGAGCGTGTGCTCGTCCACAATCGGGTCACGGTAGCGGAACTCACTTGCAAGGTCAGCATCGACCGGGATATGCGTGAGCTTTTCAAGCGCATACTTGCCCGCCTGCCCCGCGTAGAACGCAGAGCCGCAGGCCGTGATCATGATCTTGTTGAAGCCCATGAGCTGCTCGTCGGTCATCTTCAGCTCGTCAAACACGACGCGGTGATCCTTCACGCGCGGGTCGAGCGTGGACTTGATGGCACGCGGCTGCTCCATGATCTCCTTGAGCATGAAGTGCTCGTAGCCGCCCTTCTCGGCAGCCTCGATGTCCCACGCGACGCGGGAGACGGGCTTGTGCACGGGCTTTCCGGTGCAGTCAAAGACGGTATAACCGTCGGCGCGCACCTCGGCGAGCTCTCCGTCGTCAAGATAGACCACATTTTTCGTGTGCGACACAAGCGCCGTCACGTCGGAGGCGAAGAAGTTCTCACCCGCGCCGACGCCGATGATCAGCGGGCAGCCGTTGCGCGCGAGGAACATCTGCTCCGGGCAGTCGGCGCACAGGATGCCGATCGCGTAGCTGCCCTCCAGACGGCCAAGTGTCTTCATGACGGTGTCCTTCAGGTTGCCGTCGCCAGTGTAGTACATATCCAGCAGGTGGACGATGACCTCCGTGTCCGTCTCGCTATGGAACTGAAAGCCCTTGGCCTGCAGCATCTCGCGCAGCTCCATGAAGTTTTCGATGATGCCGTTTTGCACGATGGCGAACTTGCCGTCGTTGCTCACGTGCGGATGGGCGTTCGCCTCCGTCGGCGCGCCGTGCGTTGCCCAGCGTGTATGGCCGAGGCCGATATAGCCGTGAAGGTCGCTACCGTCATGCGTTTTGGCCAGCAGATTCTTGATCTCGCCGCAGGCCTTGGCAAGCTCGATCGTGCTGCCGTCAAGCACGGCGATGCCGGCCGAGTCATAGCCGCGGTATTCGAGCTTCTGCAGCCCTTCGAGAAGGATCGGCGCAGCCTGCTGCGCGCCGACGTATCCAACAATTCCACACATAGTCGGTTCTCCTTATAATTCTATAAAAATCCGTCTTATCCTGATTCTATGCCGGTATCCTGCAAATACGTACAGAATGCCAAAATAGCATGCTAAATTTTATACCGTTTGGCGGCTCGTGTCAAGTTTCGGTTTCGCAGCACGTGTCCAGGCGCACGTTTCTGCGCGCAGCTGCGGCGGCATCGGGTGCTCTTTCACATCAGGTCTTGCAGAATGAGCGAAAAAACTGTAAAATACAGGTGAGAAAGAACGGAGGCGCAGCTATGGGATTCTTCAAAAGTAAAAAAGGAAGCATCATCAGCGATTATTTCAGTATAGAGACAGATCTCGGTCAGTTCAAGAAAGGCAATGCGGTGGACGTCGCGCTCTTCCCTGATCATCTCGAACTGCAAAATGCCATCGGAAACAAGAAAACGGCGACGCTCGCCTACAGTCAGATCACCGATATTTTTTACGGCTCGAAAACGCAGCTGCAGCTCAAGGAGAAATCCCCCATCGCACGTGCGTTTGCCGGCGGGCTGCTGTTTGGAAGCACCGGCGCTTTTATCGGTGCGCTCAGCGGTCTCGGCGAAAAGGAAAAGAAGGTTCGGAAAATTGTCTTCATCATCAGCTACGTGACTGCGGACGGACAGGAGGCATTCCTGCCGTTTGAGGACACAAGGCTGTACAAAGGACCGAAGGTGGCTGCCAAGCTGCGGGAGCTCTGCGGCATCGAGCGCGTGCAAAAGCAGGCGGCTGCAGTGTCCGTGACCAAGCTGTAACGCGGCCGTTGAGCCGGTTTTGAACTTAAAATGCGAAAACCCACGGTGCAAATCGCACCGTGGGTTTTCCGTTAACCGAAGAAACAGCCTCCGTTCCCCCGCGTGTGCGGGGAAAAAGGCGCATCTTAGACGGAAGAATCACTATTTCAGGTCTATGTGATTCAAAATTAAATGCGCACCATAAGTTATGAGATTTCTTTCATCGACATCCAAAAGTCTTTCTTTTTCTTCTAAAAGATCGGTTTTAGCCACAAGTTGACCATTTTTGCCCCCAAAAGTTGCTTGGGATATAAAAATCATATCATCCAAAGTAAGAGGCATATATCGCCCCCCGTTTAAAATCTCCATAGCTTGTTATTTGTTTTCACACACAGCCGGTTATTTATTGAGCTTCAACAGCTCGATCAAGACGCCAATAGGCAGAAGCACCAGAAACAGCAAAAAGTACATACCGCGCATCTCCTTTCCGGGTCAAATCATCCGCGCGCATAGCGGAACCGTTTTCTGTCTCTAATATACAGCATCATATGTCCAATAAAACGGTCACCGAAAGCAGAATCCAAGAAAAAGAGCTTGCAGAAATTGCATATTGCCGCACTGCATACTTCCGCATGCTCCGCAAAAAATAGGAGCGGGTCAAGAAACCCAAAACACGAAAAGGAGATGGAAAACGAAATGGCTACTTCCAACAGCAACAATCTGGTCAACCCCAATGCCCGCGAGGCGATGAACCGCTTCAAGATGGAGGCCGCCGCCGAAATGGGCGTGAACCTCAAGCAGGGCTACAACGGTGATCTGACGTCCCGTCAGGCCGGCAGCATCGGCGGTCAGATGGTCAAAAAGATGATCGCCGCCTACGAAAACGGCATGCAGTAAGCTGCTGATCATCCTGAGCAACAAAAAGCAGGGCCGCGGAATTTCCGCGGCCCTGTTGAGACTGTCAAAAAGTATTACTTTTTGACAAAGAGGCTTGCGGCCTGACTGCATCGCACGCACCGTCTGCCTTGGGCGGACGGCGCGCACGTTTGCAGGCCGAGCAGTATTTTCTTCGACGCACATGTCGCCGAAGAAAATGATTGGACTTTCTTTCGCCGCTCCGGCGGCGAAACTCTACGAGGTTCTTGACATACTGAGCAAAGATGTACATTTCATTTCCCGGGATAAGCGGCGAAAAATGCCTTGATCGCGTCCGCCGGTGCGGTGCACGAACCCTGGATCATGGTGGGCTTGCCGCCGCCGCGGCCGCTGATGGCCGCGTTGATAGTCTTTGCCTCGGCGCGCAGATCCAGCGTGCGGCTGCCGATGATATAGCGATAGCCCTCCGCGTCGCTGCCGGTAAAGGCGGCGCAAACGCCGCCTGCGAGCAGCATACCGGCATTGACAAATTCGCGCATGGCGACCGGATCATCAAACCGGTCGATGACGCAGATGCTGCCGGGCGTCTCGTGCAGCTGCTGCAGGCGCTGCGCGTTGAGCCGGTGCTCGAGTTCTGCAGCCGCAGCCTTGAGCTGCGCGATCTCATCTTGCAAACGCTGCACAGCCGGAACAACGTCCGACTGCCGCACGGACAGCTGCGCCGAGAGCGCCGCGATCTGTGCGCTCTTTTCCCGATAGTCCACCTCCGCGTCCGACCCGCACAGGATCGTCACACGGATGCCGCCGCGATGACGCATGACGGACGTGAACTTGATGGCACCGATCTCGCCCGTGCAGGACACGTGCGGCGCGCAGCAGGCGCAGACATCGTAGCCCTCAACGGTCACGATGCGCACATCCTCCGTGAGGTCGAGCTTGCTGCGGTAAGTCATCTGCGCGAGCCGCTCCGGCGACGGGTACTCCGTGCGGATCGGCACGTTGCGATACACCGCTTCGTTGGCTAGCTGCTCGATGTGCATGAGCTGCGGCCACGTAAGCTCGCCGTTATAGTCCATCGTGATCGTGTCTTGCCCGAGGTGGAAGCCGACGTTGTCAAGGCCGTATTCGCTGTGGATGAGGCCCGAGATGATATGCTCGCCGGAGTGTCCCTGCATACGCCGGAAGCGCTGCGGCCAGTCGATCTCTCCGCGCACCTGGGCGCCGGGCGTGAGCGGTGCGTCGGTATAGTGCACGATCGTCTCCGGCGTGATCTGCACATCCAGCACGCGCGCAGTGCCGAGCACGCCGGTATCCGCCGGCTGCCCGCCGCCCTCCGGGAAAAACAAGGTCTGGTCCAGCACCACGGCATAGCGCTCGCCGTCCGGGGCGCAGCGGAGCACGGTCGCAGAAAAATCGCGCCGATGGCTGTCCAGATCGTACAGTTTCTTGGTCATGGTCATATCCTCCATTTCTCGAAACAGTATACCAGCATTTTTCGTCGAACTCAACCCTTGCATATTTTGGTCGGATGTCGTATTCTTGTCACAACATCAGGAAAAGAGGATACTTATGAACCAGAAACTCAGAAACCTCGTCTACACCGCCATGCTCATGGCTCTGTGCTGCGTGGCGACCCTCGTCATCAAGATCCCGACCGTCACCGGCGGCTATCTCAATGCCGGCGACATCGTGGTCGTGCTCGCCGCCCTGCTGGCAGGTCCGCTCTACGGCGGCGTGGCTGCGGGCTTCGGCTCCGGTCTTGCAGACGTGATCTCCGGTTACATGAGCTACGCCCCCGGCACGCTCGTCGTCAAAGGGTGCGCCGCCGTGGTCGCGGCGCTGATCTTCCGCGCCTGCCGCAAGAAAAACTTCGGCTTCGCGCTGCTGAGCGCTATCTGCGGCGAGATCATCATGGTGCTGGGCTACTTCGTGTTTGAGAACTTCGTTCTCGGCTACGGCATGGCCGCCGCCGGCGAGATCCCGGGCAACGCCTGTCAGGCTGCCGTCGGCGTTGCGGGCGGTCTGGCGCTGTACTTTGCGCTGAGCAAGGTGCCGCAGCTGCGCGAATTTGCCGAATCCGTGTCGGCAAAGAAAGAAAAATAAGCTTTCAGGCGCAAAACAGCCGCTCCCGGTGGGAGCGGCTCAATTTATCAAAGAACCTCGTAGAGTTTCGCCGCCGGAGCGGCGAAAGAAAGTCCAATTATTTTCTTCGGCGACATGTGCGTCGAAGAAAATACCTCTCGGCCTGCAAACGCACGAGCCGTCCGCCAGAGGCGGACGGCTCGTGCGCTGCAGTCAGGCCGCAATCCCCTTTGTCAAAAAAGTAGTACTTTTTTGACAGCCTCAGCCGCTCCCGGTCGGGAGCGGCTGTTTTTCATATTCCATTACACCACGCGCACACGGATGACCTCTGGAATGCGGTCGATCCTTGCGATCTGGTCATCATCAAGGCAGCCGTTGAGATCCATCATGGCATAAGCGTACGCGCCGTAGGCCTTGTTGATCATGTTCTCCACGTTCAGGCCGGTGCTGCAGGCGATCTCGAGAAACTGGTTGAGCATCGTCGGCACGTTCTGGTGCAGGATGCACACACGGCTGACACCCATGCGCTCGAGCGTCGCGTCCGGGAAGTTGACGGAGTTTTTGATGTTGCCGTTGGCAAGGTAGTCATACAGCTCGCGCGCGGCCATGACCGCGGACTTTTCCTCGCTCTCGGGCGTGCAGGCGCCCAGATGCGGCAGGGCAATGATGTTATCCACACCGACGACCTTCTCGTTCGGGAAGTCCGTGACATACTTGCCGACGCGGCCGGAGGCGATGGCGGCAAGCATGGCGTCGTCATCCACTATCTCGGCGCGCGACTCGTTGATGATGCGCACGCCGTCCTTCATCTTGGAAAATGCCTTGGCATCGAGCATATGGTACGTCGTATCCGTATACGGGACATTGATGCTGATATAATCCGCCTTGGCATAGATGCCGTCGAGATTCACCTCGTGCTTGACATCGCGCGACAGACGCCATGCCGCGTCCACGGACAGATACGGATCATACCCGCAGACATTCATACCGAGCGACACAGCGGCGTTTGCGATCAGCGCGCCGATCGCGCCGAGGCCGATCACCCCAAGCGTCTTGCCCATAAGCTCGGGGCCTGCAAACTGCGATTTGCCCTTTTCAACGAGCGCGGGGATGTCCTTGCCCCGGCCGTTGAGTCCCTTGACCCAGTCGATGCTGCCGAGCACGTCACGCGACGAGAGCACGAGCGAGCAGAGGATCTGCTCCTTGACCGCCTCGGCGTTCGCGCCGGGCGAGTTGAAGACAACGATACCGCGGCGGCAGCACTCGTCGAGCGGGATATTGTTCGTGCCGGCGCCGGAGCGCGCGATGGCGATCAGGCTCGGCTCGAACGCATAGCCATGCAGGTCTGCCGAACGCAGGATCAGGCCGTCCGGATCGGAGACGTTCTCACCGACGGTGCAGCCGCGCGCTTCGAGCTTCTGCAGGCCGCAGGGAGAAATATGGTTCATGGTCTTTATGTTATACATGGTGTTCCACCTCAAACTGTTTCAGATAATCGACGAGCGCATCCACACCCGCCATCGGCATCGCATTGTAGAGCGAGGCGCGCATGCCGCCGGCAACGCGGTGTCCCTTGAGATTGAGCAGGCCGCGCGCAGCAGCGCCGCTGATGAATTCCTTGTCGAGCGCATCGTTCCCGGTGCGGAACGTAACGTTCATGTCCGAGCACGAGCCCGGCTGCGCGCAGGCATGAAAGAGTGCACTGTTGTCGAGAAAATCATACACCTTCGCGGCGCGCGCATGCTTGAGCCGCTGCATACCTTCCACACCACCCTGCTGCTCGAGCCACGCGAGCACAAGGCCGAGGATGTAGATATTCCAGCACGGCGGCGTGTTGTACATCGAGTCCTTGTCGATCATGCGCTGATAGCTGTACATGACCGGCGTGATGGGCAGCTCATGTCCGGCAAGCGCACGGTCAACGATCGCGACCGTGAGCCCCGCGGGAGCCATGTTCTTCTGCGCACCGGCAAAGATCACGCCGTACTTCGACACGTCCACCGGGCGCGAGAGAATGTCGGACGACATATCGCACGCGAGCGGTACGCCGCCGGTCTCGGGTATATACTGCCATTCCGTACCGTAGATGGTGTTATTGGCGCAATAGTAAAAGTACGAAGCACCGTCCGTGAGCTGCAGCTCGCCCTGCTGCGGGATGCGGGTGTGGCCGCAGGTAGAGGTATCCGCCGCGATGTGCACCGCGCCGTACTTCTCGGCTTCTTTGGCGGCGCTGCCGGAAAAGTGCCCGGTCACGGCGTAATCCGCCGTGCCGTGCGCCCCCATCAGATTGAGCGGGATCATGGAAAACTGCGATGTTCCGCCGCCCTGCAAAAACAGGATCGCATGTGTGTCCGGGACGGACAATGCGCTGCGAAAGCGCGCCTGCACTTCCTGAAAGATATCGGAAAAGGCCTGACTTCGGTGACTCATCTCCATCACGGACATACCCGTCCCGTGATAATTGAGCAGTTCTGCCTGTGCCTGCTGAAGCACTTCCTCCGGAAGCACTGACGGTCCGGCGGAAAAATTGAATGTATCCTTTCGAGTCACAAAAATCGCCTCCTGCGCTGAAATCGCCCCATAGCAGAACATTCCGCATGGATTGAGAAAATTCTAACACCATCCGGATGGCGCGTCAAACCAAATCCCCCACAAGCATTTGCCCGGATATGGCAGAGATTTTGACATTTTTCACAACGCCGCGCAGATCGTCCCCCGCGACGCTGACCAGACAATAGTTATCCGAGTGCCCGACCCAGCGTCCGTCCTGCTCCGTCTCGAACAGGACCGGCAAAATCTGCCCGATCTGCTGCGCAAGATAGCGCTGCTTGCAATCATCGGCCACACGCTGCGCCGCGTGCGCGCGCGCGGATTTTACGGCGTGGCTGAGCTGCTCGGGCATGGCGTCCGCCTTCGTGCCGGGACGGCGGGAATACGGAAACACGTGCACCGCCGCAAAGCCGACCTGCTCCAGGAATGCCACGGCCTGTGCCTGATCGTCCTCCGTCTCGCCGGGGAAGCCCGTGATTATGTCCGCCGTGAGCGCACAGCCCGGGAAATACCGGCGCAGCCGCTCGACACAGGCGAGAAACTCCGCCGTCGTATACTTGCGGTTCATACGCGCGAGCGTTCGGTCACAGCCGCTTTGCAGCGACAGATGAAAATGGCGGCAGACCTGACCGGTCGCTGCGGCGCGGCGGCAAAAATCCTCCGTGATGACCGTCGGCTCGATCGAGCCGAGGCGCAGGCGCATCTGCGGCGCGGCGGCGGCCACTGTCTCAACGGCGTCGGCCAGCGTAAGCGCGCCCGGAAGATCCCGGCCGTAGGACGCGATCTCGATGCCGGTCAGCACAAGCTCACGGTAGCCCTCTTCGGCCAGATGCGCAGCCTGCCGCGCCATTTCATCCGGCGGAAGACTGCGGATGCGGCCGCGCGTATACGGGATGACACAGTAGGTGCAGAAGTTATTGCAGCCGTCCTGGATCTTGAGCATCGCGCGCGTGCGGCCATAGGCAGCGCCGGCAGGCAGCGGCTCAAAGTCAAAGCGCCGGAACGGGTTATCGACGCAGGTGACGGGCGTATGCTCACGAAATGCGCGCAGAATATCATCCACGAACGCCTGCTTGCTGCCGCTGCCGTGCACGACATCGGCGCCGATGGCGGCGGCGTCCTCAGGGCTGAGCTGCGACCAGCAGCCGCACACAGCGCACAGCGCCTGCGGGTGCTCTTCGCGCAGCTTGCGGATTATCTGGCGCGACTTGCGCCCGCCTTCCGCCGTGACGGCGCAGGTATTGACGACGATCAGATCGACCGGATCTCCCTCCCCTGCGGCCGTAAATCCGTGCGGGTGCAGCAGCGTTTCGATCGCCTGCGCTTCATACTGGTTGACCTTGCAGCCGAGGGCGGTTATAATATAGTGCATAAAAACATCTCCAAATCGAGGTAAGTGATCATGGTTTATCTGGACAATGCCGCAACGACCCGTGTCTGCCCGGAGGCAGCGGAAGCGGCAGTACATATGATGACGGAGTGCTTCGGAAACCCGAGCACGACCTACAAGCTCGGCCGCGAGGCCAAGGCAGCCGTGGACAAGGCGCGCGGTCAGATCGCCGGGGCGCTCGGCTGCCTGCCGGACGAGGTATACTTCACGTCCTGCGGCTCCGAGGGCGACAACTGGGCGCTCATCTCCGGCGCGCGGTCGATGCGCCGGCGCGGCAAACACATCATCAGCTCCGCCGTGGAGCACGACGCGGTGCGCAAATCGCTCGACTTTCTGGAAAAAGAGGGCTACGAGATCACACGCCTGCAGCCGGACGGCGCAGGAGCGATCCCGCTTGAGCGCGTGCGTGCGGCGCTGCGTCCGGACACGATCCTCGTCTCGCTCATGATGGTCAATAACGAGACCGGCGCGATCAACGACATTGCCGCCGTCGCCCGGATGCTGAAAGCAGAAAACAGCATCGCACTGCTGCACACGGACGCGGTGCAGGGCTTTTTGAAGGTGCCGTTTTCGGCCAAAACGCTCGGCGCGGACCTCATCACCATCAGCGGTCACAAGATCCATGCGCCGAAGGGCATCGGCGCGCTCTACATCCGCAGCGGGCTGAAGCTGCCGCCCTACATCCACGGCGGCGGTCAGGAGCGCGGCATTCGTGCCGGCACGGAACCAACGCCGCAGATTGCTGCCTTTGGCGTCGCGGCAGAGATCGGCAGTGCGAACATGGCAGTGGCTACGAAAACCATGGCCGAGCTGCGCACGCACGCCATCGACCGGCTGACGGCCGAGGTGGAGGGTGTGACTGTCATCGGCGGCGGCGCGCCGCACATTCTCAGCATCTCTCTGCCCGGCTACCGGAGCGAGGTGCTGATGAACTTCCTCGAGGCGCGCAGCATTTACACATCAAAAAGCTCCGCCTGCAAAAAGGGCGGGCGGAGCCATGTTCTTGAGGCGATCGGGCTGCCGTCGAACGTGATCGACGGTGCACTGCGCATCAGCTTTTCGCGCTACACCACGCGGGAAGATGTCGACGCGCTGTGCGATGCGCTGCGCGACGCCAAACACTCCCTCTTCCCGTCACTTCACTGAATCATCCTTCGTTTCCTTGAGCGCTGCGTGCGGTGCCTCTTTCGGCAGACGCACCGGGCGCAGCGTGGCATCGTCGATATAATCCAGGTCCATGTATTCCGCGGTCTCTGTCTGGAGGCCGCGTTTTTTCAGCCCGTTATTGACCAGCTTCTCCAGGCCGGCATAGATCACGACGAACACCGGCACGCCCAGCAGCATGCCGATAAAGCCGAACAGACCGCCGCCGAGCAGAATGGCAAACATGATCCAGAAGCCGTTGATACCGGTGGAGCTGCCGAGGATCTTCGGTCCGATGATGTTGCCGTCGATCTGCTGCAGAACGAGGATGAAGATGACATAGATCAGGCACTTCATCGGCGAATCAAGCAGAATGATGAGTGCAGTCGGCACGGCGCCGATGAACGGGCCGAAAACCGGGATGATGTTCGTCACGCCGACGACCACGCTCACAAGCACGACATACGGCATGCGCATGATCGTACAGCAGATATAGCAGATGACACCGATGATGGCAGAGTCAATGACCTTACCGCTGATAAAGCTCATGAACGCCGTGTCCGTAAAACGGATGGCCTTGAGGATGCGCTTGGAGGAGCGGACAGGGAAAATGCTGTAGAGCACCATCTTTGACTTTGCCATAAACAGCTCCATATTCGACAGCACATAGCAGGCAACAACGAAGCCGATGAGCACGTCAAGGATGCCGCGCAAAACGGCATAGATGCCGGTCGTCAGGCTCGTGACAATCTTGCCCATAGACGGCAGCAGCGCCGTCTTTGCCCAGTCAAGCAGGCTGTCGGAAGCTTTACCGGTCGCCGAGAGGAGCGCCTCCTCCACCTCGGGGTTGTTTTCAAAGAAGCGATTGATCCAGCCGGTGATCGTGTCGTAATACTGCTGGGAGTTGAGCACGATGCTCTCGATGCTCGTATAGAGCTGCGGGATGATGAGCCAGACGAGCGCGGCAATCAAAACCAGCGCGACCAGGATCGCCAGCACGACGGACAAGCCGCGCGCAAGCGACTTGCTCACAGGCTTTTTGGGCCGGATCTTCTGAAGCAGCGGCTCAAAGAGCTTGCGCTGGAACATTTTCACCAGCGGCCAGAGCAGGTACGTGATGACCATGCCCCAGATGATCGGACTGAGGATGCCAAGGAGCGCATCGATCGCGCCGCGGATCGATTTTCCGTGCTGCAGGAGCATGAAAAACAGGATCGAACACGCAATCACGCCGAACGCCGTGAGGCCCCAGCCGAAATATTTGTTTTTCGGATCAAAACGCTTCATAAATCGTTCTCCCATCGCGCCTACCGGCGCCTGTCGGTGCTGTCAGTAACGCTCTATATTTTACTATCATGCACTCGAAGCGTCAAGCGGGTAATGCTGAGCTTTTCGCACATTTGCGACAGGAAGCGGCGCATCTTGACACGCTCTGAACACCGCAATGTGCAAAAGGCTGTGCAAATTGTGGGGACACGGACTGCTTTTCCGCCGCGGTGCGGCATAGGCTGGTATGGAAAAGCAACGAAAGGGGCGGATAACATGAAGCAATGGATCTCCCTGCTGCTCACGGTGCTGCTGCTGTGCACGCCCGCGGCGGCGCTCGCGCAGCCATCAGAGGAGGAGCTGAGCATCGACGCGCCGTCGGCGATCCTGATCGAGCGCGAGACCGGTACGGTGCTCTATGAAAAGAACGCCGACGAGCGCCTCTCCCCCGCGAGCGTGACGAAGATCATGACGCTGCTGCTCATCTTCGAGCAGCTCGACAGCGGCCGGCTCTCCACGGATACCGTGGTCACCGCCAGCGCCAACGCGTGCGCCATGGGCGGCAGCCAGATCTGGCTCAGGGAGGGAGAACAGATGACAGTCGACGAGATGATCAAATGCATCGCCGTGAGCTCCGCCAACGACTGCGCCGTCGCCATGGCCGAGCATATCTGCGGCTCGGAGTCGGCCTTTACCAAGCGTATGAACGAGCGCGCGCAGGCACTCGGCATGGAAAATACACACTTTCTCAATTCCACCGGGCTGACCGACGACCCCGCGCACTACACGACCGCGCGGGACATTGCCGTCATGTCGCGCGCGCTGCTGGCTTATCCGCACATCCGCGACTACTCGACCATCTGGATGGACACCGTGCGCGACGGGCGCTTTGAGCTCTCCAACACAAACAAGCTCATTCACGGCTACCCCGGCGCGACCGGGCTGAAAACCGGCTACACAAAGCAGGCCATGCACTGCGTATCCGCCAGCGCCGAGCGCGACGGCGTGGAGTACATCGCCGTCGTGCTGCACGCCGAGAGCTCAGCCGCGCGCTTTCAGGACGCGCGGACGCTGCTCGACTACGCCTTTGCCAACTATGCACACTGTCCCATCGCAGCCGGCATTGTCATCCCGCCCGTGCGCGTGCGCTTCGCTGAGACCGACAGCGTGCAGCCGGTGCTCTCCGGCGCAGACACCATCCTCGTGCGCAAGGACGCGGCAGCGCCGCAGTTTGACATTGCACTCGATGAAGACCTGTGCGCACCGCTGCCGCCGGGCGCACAAGTCGGTACCGTGACCGTGACCGACAGCGACGGGGACACGACCGTTATCCCGCTCACCGTTCCCGACGGCGCTGCGCGCATCACGACGGCGCATCTCTGGCTGCAGGTGCTGCGCGCGCTGTGAGCGGCAGATAACGGTTGCGAAATCCGGATTATCGTGTATACTGGAGATATCCTTTATGAGAGAAGGTATCGCTATGATCAAAGTGGACCTGTCCGGCGCTGCCGGATTTTTTGACCCAGCAGGACCGGATTATGCGGCCGCTGCACGGGCGCACCGCACCCTGCTCGAGCACTCGGGCGCCGGTGCGGAATTCACTGGCTGGCTCGACTTGCCGGGACGCATCCAGAACGGTGAGCTCAAGCAGATCCTCACCGCCGCCTCGCGTATCCGCGGCCGCGCACAGGCGCTGGTCGTCGTGGGGATCGGCGGGTCGTATCTCGGTGCAAAGGGCGCTGTGGAGCTGCTGCGGCCGCACCCGCAGCCCGGCGACCCGAAGATCCTCTTCGCCGGAAACTCCCTGTCGCCGGACGCACTGATGCACCTGCTCGAAGAGCTGGGCGATCTGGACTTTGACCTCAACGTCGTGTCCAAGTCCGGCACGACGCTTGAGCCCGCGCTCGCGTTCCGGATGTTCCGCGGTCTGCTGGAGGCAAAGTACGGCACGGAGAAGGCCAAAAAGCACATCTTCGCCACGACGGATGCCCACCGCGGCGTGCTCAAGCAGATGGCCGATGAAGAGGGCTGGGAGACGTTCGTCGTGCCCGATGACGTCGGCGGACGCTACAGCGTGCTGTCCGCCGTCGGCCTGCTGCCGATGGCCGCCGCCGGCATCGATGTGCAGACCGTGATCGGCGAGGCGGTCGAGGCCTTTGCCGCCATGAGCGCGCAGTCGCCCGAAAACCCCGCGTGGCAGTATGCCGCCGCGCGCCAGCACCTGTATCAGCTCGGCAAAACGACCGAGATCCTCGCCTGCTACGAGCCGTCGTTCCGGTTCATGGCCGAGTGGTGGAAGCAGCTCTACGGCGAGAGCGAGGGCAAAAACGGCATCGGCATCTTCCCCGCCTCCGTCGAATACAACGCAGACCTGCACTCCATGGGTCAGTATATTCAGGACGGACCGCGCACGCTCATGGAGACCGTTGTCTCCTTCGAGCAGCCGCTCAACGAATTCAGCGTGCCCTTCGCCATGGGCGATCCAGACCGGCTCAACTACCTTGCCGGGCGCAAGCTCAGCGACATCAGCCGCATGGCGCAGGAGGCCGTGAAGGCCGCGCACGTCTCCGGCGGCGTGCCGAACCTTGAGGTGCGTGTGCCGATGCGCGACGAGGCCGGCTTTGCATGGCTCGTGTGCTTCTTCGAGCTGGCGTGTGCCATTTCGGGCTATATGTCCGGCGTCAATCCGTTCGATCAGCCCGGTGTGGAGGCATACAAGAAAAATATGTTCTCCCTGCTTGGCAAACCGGAGACAAACTGAAAAGTTATCGTTGCAGTCAGCGCGAAAACATGATAATCTATACTCAGGGCGCCGCCCTGACTTTCAAAAGGAGTGTGATTGACATATGGTCCAACTGATCATGGGTCTCAAAGGTTCCGGCAAAACAAAACGTCTGGTGGAAATGGTCGCCACGGCCGTCCGTGAGGAAACCGGTTCTGTCGTGTGCATTGAAAAGGATAAAAAACTCACCTACGATATTCCGTATCAGGCGCGCCTGATCTACGCCTGCGACTATGCATACGCGATGGGCTCTTACGATTTCTTCAAGGGCTTCCTCAGCGGTCTGCATGCCGGCAACTACGACATCACCCATGTGTTTATCGACAATTTCACGAAGATGCTCTCTGAGGTTTCCGAGCAGCAGATCGCAGAGTTCCTGGCATGGCTGAATGATTTCTCCGAGCGTGAACACATTCAGTTCACCCTGTCTCTGAGCATGGATCCTGCAGCGACCGGCAGCGAGATTACCAAATACATGATCTGACATACAGCAAAACCGCCGCTCCGTTCGGGAGCGGCGGTTTTTTGCGCGCATTATTCGGCGAGCTCGCGGTACATGGCCGCAGCATCGTCTTTTTTTGCGTTCTCCGTGACGGCAAGCACCTCCACCTTTACGGTGCGCTGTCCGAGGGCGATCTCGATCACGTCGCCGATCTTGACGTCATACGATGCCTTCGCCGTGCGGCCGTTGACCGTGATGCGCTGACCGTCGCAGGCGTCATTTGCCACCGTGCGGCGCTTGATGAGGCGCGAAACTTTCAAATATTTATCCAGACGCATAGAGCTCCTCCTGACAAAAACGCTCCGGTCATCCCGGAGCGTTTCACATCGTGCTTATTTGGAAACCGCGTCCTTGAGCACCTTGCCCGCCTTGAAAACAGGCACGCGCGTTGCCGGGATCTCGATCTCTTCCTTGGTCTTGGGGTTGCGGCCGATACGGGCGCCGCGCTCCTTGATGTCAAACACGCCGAAGCCGACGAGCTGCACCTTTTCGCCGACCTCGAGGTTCGCGGCGATGGTGTCGAACGCCGCGTTGACGGCCTTCTCGCTGTCCTTCTTGGACAGACCGGTCTTTTCAGCAACTGCAGCAATCAGTTCTGCCTTATTCATGATGGTAATCCTCCTACTTCATGTTTGTGTTGGCATATGCCATTTTATAGAATCCCGCACGGGTCTCTCATTGCCGTGCAGATTTCCTGCTTTCCTGTTCCGCACTGACGGTCTGCTTTGCCTGCTGCCAGAGCGTGAGCATCTGCGCAAGCGTGCACTGTTCAAGCGCCGTACCGTCGTTTGCGGCCGCGGTCTCCATGGCGGAAAACCTGCGGATAAATTTTTCGCACGCGGCGTGTGCCGCCTGCTCGGGATCGACGCCCGCAAAACGTGCAACCTTCACGGCGGCGAAGAGCAGGTCGCCCAGTTCGTCACCGATCGCCTCCGTATCGCCGGAGGCCACGGCTGCGCGCAGCTCGCGCGTCTCCTCATCGACCTTATCAAGCGCCGCATGTACATCCGGCCATTCAAAGCCGGTCTTGGCGGCCTTGGACTGGATCTTATCGCAGCGCCAGAGCGCCGGCAGGCTGCGCGCCACGCTGTCCATCGCCTCGGCGGTGGTCGTCTGCGCGCGCTCGCGCTGCTTCATCGTGTCCCAGTCCGGCGCATCCGGCTCGTCGCGCCGGAACACATGCGGATGCCGGTAAACGAGCTTTTTGCAGGCAGCGTCCGCCACATCGTCAATATCAAAATGCCCGGCCTCACGCTCAATATCCGTGTGAAACAGCACCTGCATGAGCACGTCGCCCAGCTCCTCGCGCATATGCACAAGGTCTCCGGCGTCGATCGCCTCACAGGCCTCATACGTCTCCTCGAGGAAGTTGCGGCGGATGCTCTCGTGCGTCTGCACCTGATCCCAGGGGCAGCCGTTCGGCGAACGCAGGTACGAGACGAGCGCAACGAAGTCGCGCAGGTCATAGCTTTCTTTGCAGAGAAAATCTAACACAATTTTGCTCCTTCTGCAACCCTTTTTTGAAAAAACCATTGAAAATTCAGGGTTTTCGGTGTTATGTCATCTGATATGCAGGACTTTTGCGAACTTTTCACCGCGCGGGATCAGCTGCATATCCGCAAGCGTGATGGCGCGCGTTTTGACCACCGCAACAAGATATGTCACGACCGCGCAGACCATCGCCACGAGCATGGCCAGCGCCATACGCTTCCAGCCCGGATTGCCGCCTATGACAGCGCTGAGCCCGGCGTACACCCCGCCGGCGACGGCCGCCATGAGCACCGTGCTCAGCAGCGGACGCGCAAGGCAGCGCCCGATGTGCAGCCGCTCATGCAGCGTGCGGCACAGGAAAATGTAGTTCATGATGCAGATGACCACATAGCACGCGAGCGTGCCGATCGGCGCGCCGACGATGTTGAGCTCCGGCACAGCGATCAAAAACCAGTTGACTGCGACCTTGGTCACACCGCCGGCCAGCATCGACCACACGGGGCACAGCTCATGCCCGGTCGCCTGAAGAACCGCCGTTGTGATGAGTGAAATGCACACGAACACAGACGCGAGCCCCAAAAACATCAGCAGCATAGGCCCGGCGTCATTGCTGTTCGGATAGAGCACGTTCACGATCGGGTCGCAGAGCACGGCGAGCCCGACGCCCATCGGCATGGCAACGACCGCCGAGATGCGCAGCGCAGACTCCGCAATATCATGTCCCTGTGCAAACTTCTTCTGCACAACCGCGGCAGCAATCGCCGGAACGATGCTGATCGTCATCGGCGTCACGAACGCAGCCGGAAGGTTAAAGAGCGTCAGCGTTTTCCCGTAGACGCCGTAGAGAATGTTTGCGTATGTCTCCGAATAGCCCAGCGCCGTCTGCAGACGATACATGATGAGCTTGGTGTCGACGAGGTTGATGATGCTCAAAACGCTTGAGCCGAGCGCGATCGGGATACTGATGCGCAGCAGCGTGCCGAGAATGCGGCCGGCAGAGTCCGGAACGTCCGGGTCGGCGACCGGTTTGTCCGGATAGTGCCGGTGCTTATAGATCGAGACGTAGATGAGCGCGAACGCACCGCCCGCCGTGACGCCGAAGATCGCGCCCGCCGAGGCGACCGGCAGCCCCTTGCCCGCGCGCGTAAAGCTCCACGCGAGCACCAGACCGACCGCGACCTTTCCCACGACCTCCAGGATCTGCGAAATGGTGGTCGGCTTCATGTTGCTCATGCCCTGTGCATAACCGCGGTACGTGCTCGTCAGGTACACGAGCACGAGTGCCGGAGATAGCGCCCAGATGCTCTGCGCCGCGCGGACGTTGTTGAGCATCCCGGCCAGCTCCGTCGGAAACAGGAACATGACCAGCCCGAGCAGAATGCCGAAGATTGCAAACGTCAGCCATGCAACGCGGAAGATCTTGCGCGCCTGCATGGGACGGCCGAGCGTGTCCGCCTCGCTGATCATGCGCGAGAGCGCGACCGGCATGCCCGCCGTAGCCATCGTGAGAAAAACGTAATAGATATTGTAAGCGACGGAAAAGTATCCATACCCCTCGTCGCCAAGAATGTTGCCGAGCGGGATCTTATAGATCGCGCCGAGGATCTTGGTGACCACCACGCCGGCCGCCATAATGGCCGCGCCGTGGAGATAGTTCTGCTTGCTGTTTTCCTGCAAAACGCGCTCCCTCCCCGCTGAAATTTCACGTGCCGCTATACTTTACACGAACACGCAGAAAAAATCAAGGGAACGCGATGCATTCCCTTGATTTGCAGTTGGATTTTTTCGATCAGGCCTTGCGGACACTGTCGATGTGGCGCGTCAGGTCGAGCATCTTGTTGGAGAAGCCCCACTCGTTGTCGTACCAAGCCATGAGCTTGACGAAGTGATCGTTGAGCGCCAGACCCGCTCTGGCATCGAAAATGCTGGTGTGCGGATCGGTGATGAAGTCGGAGGAAACGACCTCGTCGTCAACATACTCGACGACACCGGCCATCGGGCCTTCCGCGGCAGCCTTGACGGCGGCGCAGATCTCTTCATAGGTCGCAGCCTTCTCCAGACGGCAGGTCAGGTCGACGATGGACACGTCCGCGCTCGGGATACGCATGGAGGTGCCGGTCAGCTTGCCCTGCAGAGCCGGGATGACCTTACCGACAGCCTTGGCAGCGCCGGTACTGGTCGGGATGATGTTGCCGTGCACGCCGCGGGACAGACGCCAGTTCTTCTTGGAGAAGCCGTCAACGACCTGCTGCGTGGCAGTGTCAGCGTGGACAGTGGTCATGAGGCCCTCGACGATGCCGAAGTTGTCATTGATGATCTTGGCCAGCGGCGCAAGGCAGTTGGTAGTGCAGGAAGCATTGGACACGATCTTGATGTCGGGGGTGTAAGCATCGAGGTTGACGCCGCAGACGAACATCGGCGTGTCGTCCTTGGACGGGCCGGAGAGCACGACGACCTGCGCGCCGGCATCCAGATGATCCTGCGCCTTTTCCTTGGTCAGGAATGCGCCGGTGCACTCGAGCACATACTCAACGCCCAGCTCACCCCAGGGCAGGAGCTTCGCATCACGGTTGTTGAGCAGCGCAACACGCTTGCCGTTAACGATCAAAGCCGGGTTTTCGCCTTCCTCAAAATCAACGGTGCCGTTGAAGCGGCCATGCACGGAGTCATACTTCACGGTATATGCCAGCTGCTCAGGCGTTTTGTCCGGAGCGTTGACGGCGACGACCTCAATATCGTCTGCGCAGATCGCGGCGCGGAATGCCAGACGGCCGATACGGCCGAAGCCATTGATGCCAATTTTAATCATACTCGTTTCCTCCTGTTAGATCTGCTGCGCACAGCACGCAGCGCATTTCATACGGCTCTATTTTATATCAAATCCGGAAAAAGCGCAACCACATTCTTTCTAATTCACGATGCGCAGTCGATCACAAGTGACAATTTTTCGCTTAGATTTGCGTAAAAACTTGTATCTATTGACGAGCTCTGCTATACTGATTTTTAATACATCTCAGGGGGGATCGGAAAATGAGCAATACACACATCGTCGACTCGCTCAGCACGTTGTTTTCCATGAGCACCACGGCCGTGCTCGGCGCGCAGGAGCAGTTCATCGCATTTATGAATCCGGCGGCGCAGGAGCTCTTTCGCGGCGACCGTACAAACCACAAGCTCTCCGAGCTGCTGCCGGATCACATTACCGAGGCCACGGCGACGGAATTTGTGACCTCCGCCATGGTCGGCAAGCGCCATGTCATCGTATCCGTGACATCATTCGGCGCGTTCCGGCTCTTCTCGCTTGAGCCGCAGGACGAAAACACGCTGCGCGCAGGCGCACAGTTTGCACCGTTTCTGACGTCGCTGTCGGGCTTCCACACGCTCACGATGTACTTTACCGACTATGGGATGCATCTGAGCGACGTACACTTTCGCCACAATGCCGCCGAGCTCAAGCGGTTTTATTACCGGCTGCTGCGCTTTGCGCTCAATGCCTCCACCGCCGCCGGGCTGAGCGACGGGTCGCTCGCATTCGCACCGCAGCTATGCGATCTCGGCGCGGAATGCCGGATGCTGCTGGAAAATATACAGTCGATCGCTGACGATAACGGCATCGTGCTCGACGTGCACATTCCGGAAGCACCGATCGAGTGCGCGCTCGACACGGCGCTCATCCAGCGGATGCTGCTCAACATCATCGCAAACTGCATGGAACGCTGCTCGCGCGGCGACCGCATCCACATTACCGTCACACAGGAAGGTGACCGCGCAGACATCATCATCTGTGACGACGGCACGCGCATCGCTCCGGCGAAGCTCGGGACAATCTTTATCCCGCTGCGCGTGACGGGCGTGGACTTTTCCGACCTGAGCAGCAATGGTTTCGGCCTCACTGTCGCGCTCGGTGTCGCAGAAAAGCACAACGGCACGATCCTGCTCGAGAGCAACGCCTGGAACGGCACGACCTTCCACGTCGTGCTCAGTACGGTGCTGCCGGAGTCGACGCTGTTTCGCGCACCGAGAGCGCCCTATGTCCGCGCGGAGGAGGATCCCGTCCTTGTCTTTCTGGCGGATCAATTGCCGAAGATTTGAAACAGCGAGCCTTTTGCCGGAAAATCGCTTCGGTTTTCCGGCAGGCCAAAGCGGCGTGCCGCCCACATCGGGCGGCACGCCGCTTTTTATTGCCATTTCTTCTGTTACTCGGTCAGCCAGCGTGCGCGCAGCATCTCCCGCTCGGCTTCACCGACGCCGAGCGCCTGCGACAGGAAGGCGTCCATGCTGCCATAACGCGCTTCGGCCGCGTTGCGCGCAGCTGTCAGAAACTCCGCGTCCGCGCAGTCAAATGTGCGGATGACATCCCGCTCTGCCTCCGTGAGGTCATAGTCCTTGACCGCCGTCAGCAGACAGTCGGTCGAGGCGGCCATGCGCTCATTCGTGATCAGATAGTTTTCCACGATGACCGGCCAGTCCACGCCCAGCGCCGTCAGCAGAAGCATTGTGCCGACGCCGACGCGATCCTTTCCGGCAGTGCAGTGATAGAGCAGCGCGCCGTCCGTCTGCGCAAGCAGGAGCGCAAAAAACTGCCGGTAGTGGTCGACAGAGAATTCCCGCGTGACAAGGCCGCGGTACAGCTCGCACATGAACGCGCGCTCCTTGCCCGCCATCGTCTTTGCATGCGCAACGACGGCGCCATAGGGATCTGCCTGCTCCTCACGCGTCAGGCCGGCCGCCGCCTGCTGCACGATCGGACAGTGGATATAGCGCACGCCCGCAAGGACGCGGTCGGGCTTCTGCTCCCGCTCCAGATCGGTGCGAAAGTCGATGACCGTACGCAGCGGGTATTGGCTGAGCGTCTGCGCATCAGCGTCCGTAATGCCCGCAAGCTCGCCGCTGCGCAGCAGCACCCCTGCGCGCACCTTGCGTCCGTCCATCGTCGGCAGACCGCCGAGATCCCGCGCGTTCGGCGCGCCGCGCAGCAGATAGCGCTCAGAGATCAAAGAGTTTCTTTCCATTTTGCAGTGTTACCTCCGCGACTTGGTCTATCGTCATGCCCTTGATCTCCGCGACGCGCGCGGCGATGAACGGCAGGTTACGTGAATCATTGCGCTTACCGCGATTCGGCACGGGCGCGAGATAGGGGGAATCCGTTTCCAGCAGAATGCGCTCCGCCGGGCAGGCGGCGATCACCTCGGGCGCTTTGGCGGCATTTTTGTATGTGATCGGCCCGTCAAAGCCGAGATACCAGCCGCGGCGCAGCAGCTCGCGCGCCATCTCCACGCTGCCGGAATAGCAGTGGAACACACCGCGCAGCTGCGGATAGTCGCACACGATGCGCAGGCTGTCACCGTGCGCCTCGCGGTCATGCACGATGACAGGCAGATCCAGCTCGAGCGCAAGCTCCAGCTGCGCGCGGAACATCCGTTCCTGCTTTGCCTTTGTGGATGCGTCCCAGTAATAGTCCAGCCCGATCTCGCCGATGGCGCAGACCTTCGGCTGCGCTGCCAGCGCGCGGATATGTGCGAGGCTGCTGTCCGTCCAGCTGTCGGCCTCCTCCGGATGCCAGCCGACGGCGGCATAGACAAAATCGTGCGCCTGTGCCAGCGCAACGGCGCGCTCCGACGTGACGCCGCTGTCGCCGGGGTCGACCACGAGCGCGACACCGCTGTCATGTACAGCGCGCAGCACCTCGTCACGGTCGGTGTTGAACTTCCCGCTGTCGTAATGCGCGTGGGTGTCAAAATACTGTATCATTCGGCGTGGTAGGTCGCGGCCGGGCGGCGCTTGTGCTCGCTGCGGCTATGGTAGCGGTCGATGATGGCTTTGTCGTGCTCGTTGGCCTCGCCGGTGAGGATGTACCGATCGATGGCGGCATAGGTCACGCCCATCTCCTGCTCGTCCGTCTGTCCCTCGAAAAGCCCGGCTGACGGCGCCTTGCGGATGATGTTTTCCGGCGCGTGCAGCCACGACAGGAACGCATAGACCTCCGTCACGGTCAGGTCGGCAATGGGGTTAAAGTCATACGCACCGTCGCCCCACTTTGTGAAGTAGCCCATGTACGCCTCGCTGCGGTTGCCCGTCCCGGCGACGAGGCGTCCCTCCGCCGCGCCGATCGTGTAGAGCGTGAGCATGCGCAGACGCGGCGCAATATTGGACGTCGCCATCTGATTGAGCGTCGTGACGGCGGAGACCGTCTGCATGACGAGCTCCTTTTCCGCCGTGAGGTCGACCGTGCGCGTTTCAATATTGAACTGCTCGGCCACAGCCAGACCGTCGCTCATATCCTCGCCGAAGTTGCGCTTGGAGGCGCACGGCATCATGATGCCGACCGTGTTGTCGCACGCGGCCTTGCAGAGGATGCCGACGAGCGCGCTGTCCTTGCCGCCGCTGTTGCCGTAGATGACGCCCTTGGCACCGCTGCTCTTGAGCAGGTCGCGGATAAAGGCCACGCGGTTTTCAAATTCTTTTGCGTAATCTCGCATGATGATTCCTCCGTTTCGTCGTTATTCCCGGATCATGTCCAGAAATTCTGCTTCCGTAATGATCGGCGTGCCGAGCGTGAGCGCCTTCTGATACTTTGAACCGGTGTTCTCCCCGGCCAGCAGATAGGACGTCTTTTTCGACACGGATGAACTCGTCTTGCCGCCGAAGCGCTCGATGATGGCGCCGGCCTCGTCGCGGCTGAAATGCTCGAGCGCGCCGGTGAGCACGAACGTCTTGCCTGCAAAGCGGTGGTCGACGATCTGTTCCTTGGACTCGAAGCTGACACCGGCCGCGCGCAGCAGACGGATCTGGTGCTGCGACTGAGGATTTGCAAACCACGCGCGCAGGTATGCCGCCGTCGTCGGCCCGACGTCGGGAATGGCCACGAGCTCGTCCTCCGTCGCCGCCATGAGCTTGTCGAGCGTGCCAAAGTGCATCGCCAGCACTTTGGCCGCCTTCTGCCCCACCTGCCGGATGCCGAACGCGCACAGCAGGCGCGCCATGCCCGCATCCTTGCTCTTTTCAATGGCCGCAATGAGATTCTCAGCCGACTTTTTGCCCATATGGTCCAGCGCCGCGACCGCCTGCGGCTCGAGGGAATACAGCTCCGCCGGCGAGCGCACGAGCCCAGAGTCGATCAGCGACTGGCACAGCGAGATGCCGAGCCCGTCAATGTCCATCGCCTCGCGCGAGGCGAAGTGTGCGATATTGCGCAGCCGCTGCGCCGGGCACTCTGCACCCGTGCAGCGCAGAGCAGCGCCGTCCGGATCGCGCACGACCGGTGCGCCGCACTCCGGGCAGGTGTCCGGCATGTGAAACGGAACCGTGCCCTCGGGGCGCTTTTCGCGCACAACGGAGAGGATCTCAGGGATGATCTCCCCCGCCTTCTGCACGAGCACCGTGTCGCCGATGCGCAGGTCAAGATTGTCGATGAAATCCTGATTGTGCAGCGTGGCGTTTGTGACGGTCGTCCCCGCCAGACGCACCGGGTCGATGACCGCCTTCGGTGTGAGCACGCCTGTGCGCCCGACCTGCACGACGATGTCGCGCACGCGGCTCTCCTTTTTTTCCGGCGGGTACTTATACGCCACCGCCCAGCGCGGGAATTTCGCCGTGCTGCCGAGATACTGCCGCTGCGTGAGGGCATTGATCTTGATGACCGCGCCGTCGATGTCAAACGGGAACGTCTCGCGGTTATCGCCGATCCAGTCGATGCGCGCGCAGCAGGCATCGAGTGTTTCACAGCGCTGATACGGCACGACCGGGAAACCCAGCGACGCCAGATAGTCGAGCGTCTGCGTATGGGTGGCAAACGTGCGGTCGCTGTCATACTGGAGGTTGAAGATGATGATGTCGAGCTTGCGCGCCGCCGCGACCTTCGGATCCTGCTGGCGCACGGAGCCCGCCGCAGCGTTGCGCGGGTTTGCCAGCAGCGGCTGCTCAAGCAGCTCGCGCTCGGCGTTGAGCTGCGCAAACACGTCGTGCGACATATAGACCTCGCCGCGCACGATGAGCCTTGCGGGCGCATTTTCAAGCGTCAGCGGCAGGTTTCGCAGCGTGCGCAGATTTTCCGTCACGTCCTCGCCGGTGACACCGTCGCCGCGCGTCGCGCCGCGCACGAACACACCGTTTTCATACTCGAGCGACATGGACAGACCGTCGATCTTCGGCTCGACAGTGTAATCATGCGCCTGCGTGAGCGCGGTGTCCATGCGCGCGCCAAACGCGCGCAGCTCGTCAAACGAGAACACGTCCTGCAGGCTCTCGAGCGGCACCTGATGGTGTACCTGCGCGAAGGTGTTGAGCGCACAGCCGCCGACGTGCTGCGTCGGCGAATCGGGCGAGGCATACTCCGGGTGCGCCGCCTCAAGCTCCTCCAGTCTGCGCAGGAGCGCGTCATATTCAAAGTCGCTGATCTCGGGCGCATCCTTCACATAGTAGAGAAAGTTTGCGCGTTCCAGCCGGCGGCGCAGCGCCAGAATTTCTTCATGTACGTCCATAGTCGTTACTCCACTTCCACATACGTCTGGGGCACTTTGCCGACGATGACCGTCTCGGCCAGCAGCACCTGCGTGCCCACTGTCTCCGTCTGGTGCGCCCACGGCACCAGAATGTCCAGATCCATGTTGATATCAAGGTATAGCTGGTATTTGCTCTGATTGATCGCAGCCGACATGAGCTCGTTGCGATAGCGCACGTCCGACGTCGTCAGCACAAGGATGCGCACCGGCAGCGGCAGCTTGAGGCCGGGCAGAAAATTCACGCCGAAGAGCGTCTCAAGCGGGATGTCGAGCTCGATCTGCCCGTCATCACCGTCCATCATGCGCTCAAGCACGAGCGAGGCCACCTGCCCCACGCGCTCGGCGTCGATGCTCACAGCCGTGATCGTCCCGTCTGCGTCCGTGCGGTAGGTGTAGTATTCGCCGCGCACCTGCGCCATGGACGCACGGACGGCGGTATTGATCTTCAGCTGCATGAGATCGCAGGCAGCATTTACGGCAAGCTGCGTGATGAGCTGCAGCACCGTCACGGTCACATACGCGGCGCTGCCAAGCACAGCCAGCGCCAGCAGCAGCGCCGCCACGCTGCGCCTGAAGCGCGGCGGACGGTGAATAGCCGGACGCCAACGGCGAGTCGCACGGATCATAGCACTCCCCCCTGCCATGCTATGCAGACGGGGCGCGATCCATGCATTTATTGCAGGTCTTCCACGATGGCGCGGAAGGTATCGCCGCGCTCGGCAAAGTTTTTGAAGAAATCAAACGACGAGCACGCCGGCGAGAGCGTCACGGTATCGCCCGGTTGCGCGAGACGATACGCCGTCTCGACTGCCGCACGAAAATCCGGCGCTTCGACGAGCGGCAGCTTTCCCGGGTCATAGAATTTTGAGCCGCGGATGGCCGCCGCGATGCGCTGCGCCGTCTCGCCGACGACGACCGCCGCCTTCGCGTGCAGACAGACCTCATCGCCCAGCTCGTCAAACGGGATGTGCTTATCATGCCCGCCGAGAATGATGACCGGCGGCTTCGGCAGCGCGTGCAGCCCCGCGATTGTTCGTGTGGGACTCGAGGCGATGGAGTCGTTGATGAACGTGATGCCGTTGAGCTCACGGATGCGCTCCATGCGGTGCGGGACGCCTGCAAAGCTGCGCGCGACCTGCACGCACGCCGCCTGACCGACCAGACCGTCGGTCGCAGCGAAGGCAGCCATGTAGTTTTCCACGTTGTGCGCGCCGGGGATGCGGATATCCGAAACGTCGATCAGCTTCTCCGCCTCGCCGCCGTGCGCGCGATAAATGACGCCGTCCGAGCAGTAGACGCCGTTTTCCACCGGACCGATGCTGCTGAAATAGCGCACGCTGCCCGGCGCCTCGGCCGCGAAACGCGGCGTGTGCGCATCCTTGACGTTGAGCACAAGGACACCGTCAGGGCGCTGGCCGCGGTAAATGCTGCATTTGGCCGACACATAGTCCTCCAGATCCGGATGCACATCCAGATGGTTGGGTGAAATGTTCGTGATGATGGCCACATCCGGAGCGCAGTGCATACTGTGCAGCTGGAAGCTGCTGAGCTCGAGCACGGCAAAATCGTCCGGCCGGATGTCCGCGATGCGGTCAAACAGCGGTGTGCCGATGTTGCCGCCGAGGTGTACGGTGTATCCCTGCGCACGCAGAAGCTCCGCCGTGATGGTCGAGGTCGTGGTCTTGCCGTCGCTGCCGGTGATGGCAAGGATGCGGCAGGGGCAGAGGTTGCAGAATGCCTCCATCTCGGAGGTAAGGATCGCGCCGTTTTGCGCAGCCTTGCGCAGCTGCGGCACGATTGGCAGCACGCCCGGCGTGCGGAAAATGACATCAAAGTCCAGATGCCCGAGATAGTCCGCGCCAAGGGCAAATTTCGCGCCCTGCGCCGCGGCCTCATCCCCGGCCGCACCGAGCTGCGCGCGCTCGCGCCGGTCGCACACGGTCACGTCACAGCCATTTTGCAGCAGCACACGCACGAGCGGCTGATTGCTCACGCCGAAGCCGATGACGCCGATGCGCTTGTCGCGCAGGTAGTCAATATAATCCGAAAAGGTCATGCAGACACTCCTTTTGAAAAATAAAGAATCATACAAAGCGATTATACCGCCCATTTGACGCGATTACAAGAAAATAAATCGCCGCAGTGCTTGACGTACCGCGGCAGGATGTGTAAAATAGTCGGGCGAGTGAGCCGGACAGCCGCGGGCACGAGCCGAAAGG
>ERZ826220.1112-NODE-1112-length-28518-cov-5.338158_pt1 | contig 28518 bp, 21 predicted proteins | sample MGYA00519927_ERZ826220 | MGnify/ENA primary metagenome ERZ826220 (study PRJEB31778, sample SAMEA3449225) | human gut metagenome | biome: human gut; feature: human-associated habitat; material: faeces | place: United Kingdom | collected 2010/2012 ... | reverse complement strand
TTTTTCGCAATGTTGTAGGGGCGCGCATTGTGTCAAGAGCAACATGGTTTACACTTTGTGCAAGCACATGGTTTACATATTTTCTCTTGGGTCATCGACCAAACGGTAGCTCCGCTTCATGGTATAAACCCGCCTCTCAAGGTCAATGCGTCCGATCCGAAATTGCCGGAAGATCAGGGTGATCTGGCCTGGGAGGTGGGATTCACGGACTGCTATGTGCTTGCCTCGAAAGGCTTCACTGAGAAAATATCCCTGTCCTTTAAAGCTAAAATAACCAGTCTCCTTGACCTTGCACAACTGACAATCAGCGCCATAGTCCCAGTCCGATATCCGGGTGGGAAACGCTCTTTCACTCTTGACGTAAACGCTTGCGGGTACGGCAAGGTTCAGAGCGCTATGCGGGCGCTCGGTGTTGTAAAATGTGCGGTAGCCTCCAAATTTTATCTGAGCATCCGCAGTATCCAAGAACGTATTTCCGTCCAGACACTCGTGGGTAAAAGAACGGTTAAAGCGCTCCTGTTTCCCTTGGGTCTGCGGATGACGAGGGCGGCCATGCAGGGTGAGGATGCCCAACTCCATAAGCCACACCTCAAAGGCAGTGTAGCCCATGCTCTGTGCTGTGCCCCATGGATTCCCGTTGTCGCACAGCAGGCTAAATGGTAATCCATATTCAGAAAATACCCGTTTAAACACAGGCTTTACCGCTGAAAAGGTTTCATTTTCCAGCGCCTCCACACAAAGGCAGAAACGGCTTCTGTCATCCAGAATGTTCAGCGGATGGCAGCGAACGCCGTTGGCAAGAGCAAAATTTCCTTTGAAATCTGTCTGCCACATGTCGTTGGGCTTCTCTTTTTCAAAGCGCTGAATATGAGTCGCCGCCAGACTTGCGTCCTTGGTGATGAGATGGTTGCGCGCAAAGATGTTGTTGAACGTGCGTGCACAGGGCAGATTCTCACCTCCTCTGTTTTCCATGATTTTACGGAGCTTTTCCGCGCCCAGCGCCGGGTATTGCTGCCGCAGTTGAACGATTCTCGCCTCCATCTCCGGTGAGACGCGGCCAGCTTGTCTTTGAGGCGCGCGGCTCCGATCTGACAGGGGCTGACCTTCTTGGAATCGCTGAAGCCATTTGTCCCCTGTGGGACGGCTGATCCCGTACTCCCTGCACAGCGCAGCCTTGCTCTTTTCTTTGGCCAATACACGCCTTACAAACTCTTCCCGCATTTCTTTTACAGTCCTTTCTTCCCAAGCCATATCGTTCTTCCTTTCTTACTTTGATATGGCTCTAGCGTACCAAAAACTGTAAACGATGTGGTTGCCTAATCTGTAAACCATCTTACTGCACTATACACATTGCGCGCCCGCGTTTTGTGCAACATTCGCTTTTTGCTCAATGATTAAAAAGAACACAAAAGCTGGAGGAATTCCCTTGAACAAGCAGAACGCGGCGGATTTTTCGCAGGGGAGCATCGGTTCCCGCATCATGGCGCAGGCGATTCCGCTGAGCCTGGCCGAAATCGTGCAGTTGCTCTACAACATCGTGGATCGCATCTTTTTGGGGCACCTGCCGGATGGAAACACGCTGGCGCTGACCGGCGTGGGGCTGATTTTCCCGGTCGTGTCCATCGTGGCGGCGTTCACCAGCCTGTACAGCTCGGGCGGCGCGCCGATTTTCGCGATGGCCAGAGGGCGGAAGGACGAGGAACGCGCGCTGCAAATTCAGGGCACGGTGTTCGCCCTGCTGCTCGGCTCGTCGCTGGCGCTGACGGTGCTCTGCTATCTGCTCAAGCGGCCGCTGCTCTTTCTCTTCGGCGCGAGCGAGGATTCGTTTGTCTTTGCGGATGCGTATTTGAAGATCTATCTGCTGGGCACGCCGTTCACCATGCTGGCCACGGGAATGAACCCGTTTATCAACGCGCAGGGGCGCCCCAAGATCGGCATGATGACCACGGTGATCGGCGCGGTGCTGAATCTGGCGCTCGATCCGCTGTTCATCTATGGGTTTCACATGGGCGTGACGGGCGCGGCCGTGGCGACGGTCATCAGCCAGGCGGTGAGCTGCATCTGGGTGCTGCGCTTCCTCTCCGGCCCGAAGTCGATTCTGCCGCTCAGGCGGCGCGAGGCGCGAATCTATCCGTATCTGCTCAAGGATATTTTGAGCCTCGGCGTGGTCGGCTTCATTATGAAATTCACCAATTCGCTGGTGCAGATTGCCTGCAACAAGATGCTCTCCATCCACGGCGGCGACCTGTACGTCGGCGTGATGACGGTGATCAACGCCATCCGCGACGTTTTTACCCTGCCCGCCAGCGGCATCACCGACGGCGCGCGCCCTGTGCTCAGCTACAACTACGGCGCGGGGCAGATGCAGCGCGTCCGGGCGGGGATTCGCTTCATGTCCGCCGCGGCGATGGCCTACACGTTCTGCGCGTGGCTGTTCGCGATGTTCCAGCCGAGGCTGCTCTGCCGGATTTTTACGCCGGACGAGGCGATGGTCGAGGCCAGCGTGCGGATGCTGCGCGTGTATTTCGCGGGCTTCTTCTTCCAGAGCTTCCAGTTCTGCGGCCAGAGCGTCTTTCAGTCGCTGGGCTGGGCGAAATACGCCATCACGTTTTCCCTGCTGCGCAAGGTGGTCATCGTCGTGCCGCTGACGCTGCTGCTGCCCGTCGTCGGGCTGGGCACGACCGGCGTGTTCCTCGCCGAGCCGATTTCCAACATCGTCGGCGGCTTGGCCTGCTATATCACCATGCTGTGCACGGCCTATAAGCAGATGGGACGAGAATGACGGGGGGCGTGACTCCTTCCGTCTGCCTTCGGCATCCAACCTCCCTCGAAGAGGGAGGTCTGTTTTTATAAAAGAAGCCTCCCGTTTGAGGGAGGCGGAAACAGCGGTGTTTGGGCGAGACGCGTTATTCGGCGATAAACCGCGGGGTTTCATTCAATTCGTGTTCCGCGAACAGGCGGTCAATCGCATCCAGATAGGCCTCAATTCGGGTCGCCTTGCGGATGGCCTTGCGCGGTTTTTCCGGCGCGTCAAAGCAGCAAACGAAATGCTTGGCGATTTCCCGCATGCGCCCGAGGGTGACGTGCGCCGGGTATTTGGCTTGATAGGCCGCCAGCAGCCGGTCATGGAAGGCGCGGAGGGACGCCTTGCAGAGCGCCTCGCCGCCGCCGAGCGATTGCGCCAAGGCGGGGTTGGCGATCAGCCCGCGCCCGAGCATCAGCGCGCGGGTATTCGGGAACTGCCGCATCAGCTCGCGGCAATCTTCCTCGCAGAAGAGATCGCCGTTGTAGCAAAGCGGCCGGTCAAGCGCCGCGTGCGCCTTGGCGAATGCCTCCCGGTGCGGGATTCCCTGGTAGAACTCGACGCGCGTGCGCGGGTGGATGATGAGCTCATGGATGGGGTAGCGCGCGAACACATCCAGCAGGCGGTCAAATTCATCCGGCCGGGTGTAGCCGATGCGCGTCTTGATGGAGACGGGGAGCGGCGACCGGGCAAAAACCCCGTCCAGCAGTCGCTCGAGCGCGGGCACGTCCGCCAGCAGCCCCGAGCCCTTGCCCTTGGCCGTCACCGTGCCGGAGGGGCAGCCGAGGTTCAGGTTCACCTCGCCAAAGCCCATGTCGCCGAGCGCCTGCGCCGCCCAGAGGAAGAGCGCCGCATCCTTGCAGAGGAGCTGGGGCACGCCGAAGCCGTTCTCCGGCGCAAGGATGGAAAGGTCGCGCGCGGTGAACGCGAGATTCTGCGTCGGGCTGACGAACGGGATGAAGTATTTGGCCACGCCCGAAAAGCAGTCGCGGTGCACCCGGCGGAAAACCGCGTCCGTCACGCCCTCCAGCGGCGCAAGATAGACCGTCATCGCTTTTCCTCAACGCCGATGCGGCAGATTTGATCCGCCGTTCCGTCCTCGACGATGGCTTTCAGCAGGGCAACCACCTCCGCGTCGTATTGATGCGAAAGCGTCGTCAGCTCGGCGATGGCGCTGCGCGTGGACATGCCCTTTTTATACGGCCGGTCGGAGGTCATCGCGTCGAAGGTATCCACAGCGGAAAGGATGCGGATTTCCAGCGACATCTGGTCGGCAGTCAGCCCGTCGGGGTAGCCGCTTCCATCCAGCCGCTCGTGGTGGCCGCGCGCAATCCGGGCGACGTCCGGGGAGAAGCGGGCGGAGAGCAGGTTGAAGCTGTCGATGGGGTGGCGCTTCATGGCGGCGTATTCCGAATCGGTCAGCCGCCCCGGCTTGGACAGGATCTCCGTCTGCTGGTAGCATTTGCCGACGTCGTGATACAGCGCGGCGAGCAGCAGCGCGTGCGTCGCCTCGGGGGACATGTGCAGGCGCTGGCAGACGGCCTCCGCAAAGCGCATCACGTGGCGGCTGTGGTGATAGGTGTAGTGATCCTTCCGGTCGATCTGCGTGTTCAAATCGTTAAGATCGTTGACAAACCCCATGAAATCATCGAAAACCGGCTTGGATGTGAAGCACAGAAGCCGCACGTCCGTCTTGGGCGTGATGGAAATGTCGTGGTCGAGGCCGGTGGTGTAAAACGAATCGCCGACGCAGAGCGTCTGCGCCTCGCCTTCGTCGGTGTGCAGCGTCAGTTCGCCCGTCAGCAGCGTGTAATATTCCAGATAGACCGGCCTTTCGGGATCGGGCGTGAGCCAGACGACAGAGCCCGCGTCGATTTGCAGCAGGATGACGTTCGTGCCGTCGAAATTGGCCAGCAGGCGATACGTATTGCGGTTTTGGGTCACGTTGACCAGAGAATCGCCCGCGCGGGAAACAAACAGATGGTGCAAACCGAAAAGCCTCCTTCCGGATGTAATACTAATTCTTGTTAAAATGGCTTAATCCGCGCACCATCTTTTTCGCTCTGACTTTGCCTCGTTCCGTTCAACGTACCTCCAGTACGCCTCACTTCACTTGGCTTCGTCAGAACAAAAAATCTGATGCGCTCTGTTAAGCATTTTAACTGCGAATTAGTATAAAGATCAAACCGAGTAAAATCAAAAAAGAGAGAAGAACAAAAGAAAGGGCTGCCGCAGCAGCCCATTGACATGCGCCTTACACGGAAACGACGCGAATCGGATCGACCATGACGGTGTAACCGCCGATTTCGACCGCCACATATTCGCAGACGGTTTTGACCCCGCAGACCGCGGCGGCCGCTCTGGCCGTGTAGGAAACGGCGTGCGTGCGCGTGAGCATCGAGAGAATGATGGCGCGAACCTCCGCGTCACATTCGGCGCGCTCGGCCATCCGGCAGGATTGCGCGATGATGGTTTCGATGCGGGCGTTGGCCGCTTCCACGGTCTTCAGCCCGTACTGCCTGAATGCGTCGCAGACGTCAAAGCGGCCGTTTTGCAGCCGAAGCGTTTCAATCTGAGCGACGGCGGACAGTTCCGCAGCCGCGCAGGCCTGCGCGGGGAGAAGCGCCGCAAAGAGCAGAAGCATCGACAGAAAGACGAGAGAAATCCGGCGTTTCATGGGGGAACCTCTTTTCCTTTGTCCTGCGTGTGACGTTTCTCCGAGCAAAAAGGAGAAACCGGTTTCAATCAACAGGATTATTATAACAAAGCAAAAAAGCCCTGTCAATGCATCCCTTGTATCTTTAGGGGTCGATTATGCCGCGCAGCTTGCGGCGCTCGCGCAGCTTGAGCTCCTGCCCCTGGTCGGAGGGGATGTAATAGCGCCGCCCCTTGACCTCCGGCGGCATGTATTCCTGCTTGACCCAGTGGCCGGGGAAATCGTGCGGATACTGGTATTGCGCGCCGCTGCCCAGCCGCTCGTGCCCGGCGTAGTGCGTATCCCGCAGGTGGATCGGCACGGGGCCGAAGCCGCCCTTTTCCGCGTCCGCGACGGATTGATCCAGCGCCATGACGACTGAGTTGGATTTCGGGCTTTCGCAGATGGCGATGATCGCCTGCGCCATGGACAGCCGCGCCTCCGGCAGGCCGACCGCCTCGAGCGCCTGCGACGCGGCGACCGCTTGCAGCATCGCCGTCGGGTTCGCCAGCCCCACGTCCTCGCTCGCGTGGGCGATGATCCGCCGCGCGATCAGGCGCGGATCGACGCCCGCGTAGAGCAGCCGCGCAAACCACGCCATCGCCGCGTCCGCGTCGCTGCCGCGCAGGCTCTTGCAGAACGCGGAGAGCATGTCGTAATACAGCGATTCGTCGCAGCGGATGACCGGCTTTTGGATGGATTCCTCCGCGACCTCCATCGTGATGTGGATCACGCCGTCCTCGCCCGGTTCGGTCGTCAGCACGGCCAGCTCCAGCGCGCCCAGCGCGGAACGCACGTCGCCGTTGGCAATTCGGGCGATGTGGCGCATGGCCTCATCGTCCATCTCCACGGCGGTGGCGCCGAAGCCGCGCTCCCGATCCGCCAGCGCGCGGCGCATGGCGAGCATCACGTCTGCCTCGCCGAGCGGATAAAACTGAAAGATGCGGCACCGGCTCACGATGGCCGGGGTCATGGAGACGAGCGGATTTTCCGTCGTCGAGCCGATGAAGCGCACCACGCCGCGCTCGATGGCGGGCAGGATGCTGTCGCTCTGCGACTTGCTCCACCGGTGACATTCGTCCAGCAGCAGATACGTCGCCTGCCCGTAGAGGCTGCGCCTGTCCTGCGCCTCCTTGATGACCTGCCGCACGTCCGCTACGCCGCTGGTCACGGCGTTGAGCTGAACGAAGGCGGAATGTGTCGTGCCCGCGATGATGGAGGCCAGCGTCGTTTTGCCGCATCCCGGCGGGCCGTAGAAGATGGAGGAGGTCATGCGGTCGGCCTCGATGGCGCGCCGCAGGAGCCGACCCGGCCCGACGATATGCCCCTGACCGATAAATTCATCCAGCGTACGCGGACGCATGCGGTCGGCCAGCGGGCTGAGCGCGGCTTCCTGGGATGAAAACAAATCCTGCATGAAACAATCCCCCTTCAAATGCTCCCTTTATTATATCGCGCGGCGAACCAAAAGGCAAATCGAACGAAAGGAAAACACGCCGAAAAACGGGAAGAAATCCGCCCGCTCAATCGTCTATAAGGTGAATCCCCGATTGAGGGCGAATACCGCAGAGAAAGAAGGAACGATGATGAAGAAGACGATCTGCGCGCTGGGCACGGCCGCCCTGCTCTTTGGCCTGCTGACGACGGCGACGGCCGAAAAGGAAGCGCTTTATTTCAGCGAGGACAGCCATTCGTTTGTTGTCACGTCCGAGGTCATCGGCCGCAGCGAATACGGCGAGACCGCGTTTGACATCCGCGTGACGATGGACGGCAATGAAATCCAGACCATCAACTTCACGGCTGAAAATGTCAACGAGGGGCAGCAGGAGACGGTTCTCTGCGATGTGAACATGGACGGCTATGCGGATTTGGCGCTGATGAATTCGATGGGCGCATCCGACGGGTTTGCGTCTTACTACCTCTACGAGCCGATGACGGGGCAGTTCGTCCATCATCCGGGGCTGGACAGACTGTCCTTCTACCGCGCGCAGTTTTACCCGGAGAAGCGCTATGTGCTCAATTACCTGCACGACAGCGCGGCGACGGGCATTTGGGAATTGTATCAATGGCAGACGGACGGCGAATTAAAGCTGCTTTCCGAGGCGGCCATTCAGTTTGAGGGCGACGCGCTGACGGCGATGGCCGGACGCGCGAAAAACGGCACAATTAAAATCAGCTATACCAGCGAACCGTTTGCCTACGAGGACGAGGCGCGACGGCGTTTGGAATACGACAAGCTGATGACCATTTTGTTTGACGACGGCGATCCGGGCGAGGCGGCGGAGCTGGGACTGAGACCGTGACGACCCTCATTTTGGAGCGGTCAGCAGGAGAAAAACGCTTCGCCTCGAATTGTAAATCCGTATGCATCATAAACAATTAAAAAGAATTGCAGGGAGGAAGCGAATGTGAAAAGGCGGATAGCTGCTCTGTTGGCGGCGGCGATGCTGGCCGCAGCCGCGCCGACGCTGGCGGAAACCATGCGCATCGGCGACCAGGCCGTTGTGAAAAAGTGCAAGGAATATATCACGCTGCGCGAAGCGGACAACGCGCGGGCGACCGAGCTTGCCCGAATCCCGCTGGGCGAACAGGTGATTTATCTCAATCCGGCGCAAAACGGGTTCGCGCTGGTGGAATATGGGGATACGCAGGGCTTTGTGAAGGCGGAATATCTGGGAAACCAAACCGCGCGCGCTACGCCGTTCGCCATCACGGAGGAAGAGCGCCGCAACGTCAATCTGTTTTTGACGAATTTCACCGAGACAGGAATGGAACGATACGACGCGGCCTCGACGACGGACGCGGAGCTGGTGCGCTTTGCCGTGCTGCACGCGTGGCTCAACCGATCCGGTCAATGGGATGTCACCGAATGGGGCAGTCGGCTTGAACAGAGCAACGTGACCGACGACGTGCTGCGCTATTTCGGCAGGCCGCTGATTCTGCTCGATCAGCCGGATTTTGATTACGACGGCGCGTATTATTACATGCACGAACCGGGCGCGCCGATCGGGCTGGGCTTTGTCTGCGCCAGCGAGGTGGAAACGCTCGGCGGCGGGCTGTATCGGGTCTACTTCGGCGTTTACGGCGCGGGCGAAATCATCGACGACGACGGCGTATATGATCTCCTGCCGGAGCAGGCCGCGCTCCTGTACCCGAACACGCCGTTTCAGGGCTGCGCCGTCATCCGTGCGCTGGGGCTGAACAGCAGGGAAGGCTTTCGGCTGGAAAGCTTGAGGATTGAATGATTGAAAACCACTTGACGGCAAGCCGAAAATGCGGTATGATAGTCAAGAAAGTTAAAAAAGTGAACCAATTGCGTAGGCGCTTCCTGCTCGAATAGTTCGGATGGAATGGAGCGCTGTCAGCAGACTGTGCCGGGATGAACAATCCCGGCTTTCTAACAGATAAAAAGTTCACTAAATGAACTAAAAAGGAGATTACTTTCATGGTACAGAACAAAACCGCTTGGAAACATGGAGCAGCTCGCGCAGTCAAAGCAATCTTCGCGGTGCTTGGCGCGCTGACGATTGTGTTTTTCGCTTTTTTCGGCGGCGAATTTTCAACGCTCAAGACTTTGAACCGCGTAGAGGACGATGCCAATCTGTTCACGATGGAATATAAGGCTGACTATGCGCTGGATCGATTTCTGAAAATCGGCGCTTCTACGGATACCGAGCTGATCGAATTTATTGTCAGGCAGGTGCTTAAAGGGATTCCACTGAAATTTGATTTGCCGAATTTGGGATGCTCGACGTTTGCTGCAAAGCTGGCAGACGGAACGCCGATTTTCGGGCGCAATTTTGATATGTACGATTCTCCGGCGCTGCTTGTGACGACGCGTCCGAAGGATGGCTATGCTTCCATTTCGATGGTCAATCTGGCGTACATCGGATACAACAGCGAAAACCTTCCGACTTCTCTGGTGAAGGGAATTATGACTCTGGCCGCGCCGTATGCGCCGCTGGACGGCGTGAACGAAAAGGGCTTAGCGGTCGGCGTTTTACAGATTAAGACGACCCCGACTAACCAGCAGACTGATAAGGTCGATATCACGACGACATCTGCAATCCGCCTGCTGCTTGACCGTGCGGCGACGGTTGAGGAAGCGATTGAACTGCTGTCCCAATATGATATGCATGCTTCCGCGAATAGCTGCTATCATTTCCACATCGCCGATGCGGACGGCGGCAGCGTTATTGTCGAGTATATCGACGATGAAATGAGCGTTGTGCAGGACGATGCAGCGACGAATTTCTTACTCACGCCGGGCGAATATGACTTTGGCAAGGGCGAGGATCGGTATGCCACTCTTCGCGAAACGCTTGACGCGAACGGCGGTATTTTTGAAAACGGTGATCTGGCGATGAACCTTCTTGAAGCCGTCAGTCAACAAGTCAGCGAGGAGAAGAAAAGCAGCACGCAGTGGTCCTGTGTGTACGATCAGCACGCTGTGAGCGTCGATATCGCCATGAATATGAATTATGAAAAGGTTTATACGTTCGGGCTGTGACATGGGTCTTACGCGCGCTGCATTTAAGTCGAACAGGGCAAAATGCGTATTTGGAGATTCTTTTGAAATTCCCTCTTTACAAATCCCCCGAAACCGGGTATTATATCGTTGATATGAAACGCGATGACGCGGGACGCGCATGCCTTTTGCCGCAAAGAGAGCCGGAGAACTGGTGCAATTCCGGCCGGACGGGGCGTGGGGGATCACCCGCATCAGCGGCCGCCTTGAATGGAGTAGGGGCGGACGGTTCGCCCCGTCATCGGCTTTGAGCGGGCGCTTTTCGGGCGTCAATTTGGGTGGTAACGCGAGCAGCCTCGTCCCATGCGGATGAGGCTGCTTTTTATTTTTGTCACAGGAGGAAACGTATGTATCAGAAGGTTTCAACCGACATGAACTTCGCTCAGCGCGAGGAAGAGGTCATCAAATTCTGGCGCGACGAAGACGTTTTTAAGAAAACGGTGAAGCTGCGCGAGGGCGCGCCCGCCTTTACGTTCTTCGACGGCCCGCCGACCGCCAACGGCAAGCCGCACATCGGCCATGTGGAGACGCGCGCGATCAAGGACATCATCCCGCGCTATCGCACGATGAAGGGCTACGACGTGCTGCGCAAGGCCGGCTGGGATACCCACGGCCTGCCGGTGGAGCTGGAGGTAGAGAAGATGCTCGGCCTGGACGGCAAGCCGCAGATCGAGGAATACGGCATCGAGCCGTTCATCAAAAAGTGCAAGGAGTCCGTCTGGAAATACAAGACCGAGTGGGAGCAGATGAGCGAGCGCGTCGGTTATTGGGCGGATATGGAGCACCCGTATATCACCTACGAGGATAACTACATCGAATCCGAGTGGTGGAGCCTCAAAAAGATCTACGAAAAGGGTCTGCTCTACAAGGGGCACAAGATCGTGCCGTACTGCCCGCGCTGCGGCACCGCGCTCTCCAGCCACGAGGTCGCGCAGGGCTACAAGCGCGTGGAGGAGACCTCCGCGGTCGTGCGCTTCAAGGTGAAGGGCGCGGAGAACACCTACCTCACCGCGTGGACGACGACCCCGTGGACGCTGCCCAGCAACGTCGCGCTGTGCGTCAATCCGGACGACGACTATGTGAAGCTGACCTTCGAGGGCGACACCTATTACATGGCGGGCGCGCTCGTCGAGTCCATCTTCGGCGGCAAGGAGGAAAAGCCCGTTATCGTGGAGACGATGAAGGGCAGCGCGCTGGAGTACATGGAGTATGAGCCGCTCTACGACGTGGAGCGCGAGGGCGCGAAGTTCCACTACGTCGTCTGCGACAGCTACGTCACCATGAGCGACGGCACCGGCATCGTCCACATCGCCCCGGCGTTCGGCGAGGACGACGCGCGCGTGGGCCGCAAATACAACCTGCCGTTCGTGCAGCTGGTCGATGCGCAGGGCTGCCTGACCGAGGAGACCAAGTGGCCGGGCGTGTTCGTCAAGGATGCGGACAAGCTCGTGCTGGCCGACCTCAGGGAGCGCCGCCTGCTGATTAAGGCGCCGAAGTTTGAGCACGATTATCCGTTCTGCTGGCGCTGCGATACGCCGCTGATCTATTACGCCCGCCAGAGCTGGTTCATCAAGATGACCGCCGTGCACGACGCGCTGATGCGCAACAACCGCGCCGTCAACTGGATGCCGGAGAACATCAAGGAAGGCCGGATGGGCAACTTCCTGGATAACGTCATCGACTGGGGACTTTCCCGCGAGCGCTATTGGGGCACGCCGCTGCCGGTCTGGACCTGCAAATGCGGCCACGTGCATGTCATCGGCAGCCGCGAGGAGCTGGTAAAGCTCGGCCGCAACGTCGATCCCAACATCGAGCTGCACCGCCCGTACATCGACAACGTGGTGCTCACCTGCCCGAAGTGCGGCGGCGACATGCACCGCGAGAAAGAGGTCATCGACTGCTGGTATGACTCCGGCTCGATGCCGTTCGCGCAGTGGCATTATCCGTTTGAAAACAAGGAGCAGTTCGAGCGCCGCTTCCCGGCGGATTTCATCTCCGAGGCGATTGACCAGACCCGCGGCTGGTTCTACACGCTGCTGGCGATTTCGACCTGTATGTTCGATACCAACCCGTTCAAAAACTGCATCGTGATGGGTCACGTTCAGGATAAGGACGGCAAGAAGATGAGCAAGCACATCGGCAACACCGTCGATCCGTGGAGCGTGCTCAACACGCAGGGCGCGGACGCCGTGCGCTGGTTCTTCTACAACAACGCCGCGCCGTGGATGCCGAACCGCTTCCACGCCAAGGCCATCGACGAGACGACCCGCAAGTACATGGGCACGCTGTGGAATACCTACGCGTTCTTCATCCTCTATGCGGAGATCGACCAGTTCAACCCGAAGGAGCATCCGCTTGACAAGGCCGAGCTGACGCTGATGGATCGCTGGATTCTCTCCCGACTGAATTCCCTCGTCCGCGAGGTGGACGACGATCTGAACGAATACAAGATCTTCGAGGCCTCCCGCGCGATGACGGATTTTGTGGATGATCTCTCCAACTGGTATGTCCGCCGCAGCCGCGAGCGCTTCTGGGGCAAGGGCATGGCCGGCGACAAGGAGGCCGCGTTCGCGACGCTCTATCACGTTCTGGAGACGATGAGCCGCCTGACCGCGCCGTTCACGCCGTTCATGGCCGAGAACATGTATCGCAACCTCGTCTGCTCCGTGGACAAGGACGCGCCGATTTCCGTCCACATGACGGATTTCCCGGTCTGCGACGAAACGTACATTAGCGCCGAGCTGGAAGGGCACATGCGCGACCTGCTGGAGGTCGTCGTGCTGGGGCGCAGCTGCCGCAGCGAAAGCGGCCTCAAGGTGCGCCAGCCGCTCTCCCGCATGATCGTCAGCGGCGCGACCCTGCCGCAGGATTTCTGCGCGCTGGCCGAGGACGAGCTGAACGTGAAGGACGCCGTCTTCACCGACGACACCACCGCGTTTATGACCTATCAGCTCAAGCCGCAGATGCGCACGCTGGGCAAGAAATACGGCAAGTTGCTCAAGGCCATCGGCGAGAAGCTCGCCACGCTGGACGGCAACGCCGTCGTTGCGGGCTTTGAGAAGGGCGAAATGCTCCGCTTTGAGCTGGACGGCACGATGATCGAGCTGGAAAAGGACGACGTGCTGACCGCGCCGATGAAGAAGCCGGGCTATGTCGTGGCGACCGACCGCGGCGTGACCGTCGCGCTGGATACCAACCTCACCGAGGCGCTGATCGCCGAGGGCTTTGCCCGCGAGGTGATCTCCAAGCTGCAAACGATGCGCAAGGAGGCGGGCTTCGAGGTCGTCGATCGCATCCATGTCACCGTCAAGACGGCGGACGAGAAGCTCGCGCAGATCGTCGAGGCGAACGCGGACGCGATTGAGCGCGGCGTGCTGGCGCTCGACGTGACGCTGGGCGACGCGCCGGAAGGGGCGTATGTCCGCGACTGGAGCATCAACGGCGTGGACGCGACGCTGAGCGTGGCCAAGGCCTAACCGAAGCATAAAAGGAAACCATGAAAAAAATCGTAATCGCTGGCGCGGGGGCATATTTCTTTGCCCCCGCGATTTTCGAAGATCTGTTTGTCCGCTTCCGCATGGAGGCGGAATATTGGATGGTGGACGCCGACCTCGACATGGCGGAGCTTTCCGCGCGCGGGGCGCAGGCGCTGGCGCGCGCCTTCGGCGTGCAGGCGCGATTCTATTACACGACCCAGCTGCAAAAGGCGGCGTTTTCCGCCGACGCGGTGATCCTCTGTTCGGATTTCCTCGACGAGGAAGCGTGGAAGAAGGATTTTGAATCGCTGGATGCGGTCGGGCTGGGCAAGCAGGTTCGCCTGCGCGGCGGCCTCGGCGGCGCGATGCAGACCATGCGCGCGGTCGGCTTCGTCTGCGATTTGGCGGATCAGATGCGCGAGGAATGTCCCGGCGCGCCGCTGATCCTCTGTTCGAGCGGATACGGCGGGCTGCCGCTCTCCCGCGCGTGCGAGGCGGCGCAGCGCTTCTGCGGCGTGCGCACCCTCGGCGTGAGCGGCGTGACGGAGCAGACCCGCGCGCGGCTGGCGCTCTATCTGGGGCTGAAGGAAGAAAAGGTGGATGTGACCTGCGCGGGGCTGAATGATTTTTCGTGGGTCGTCTCGTGCCGCGAACGCCCGAGCGGGAAGGATTTGATCCCCCGCATCCAGAAAGAAATGAAAGAGGACGACCGCGAGGCGCTGGCCGCGCAGTATATCGACTGGTACGGCGCGATTCCGGCGGGGCCGCGCGTGACACAGTGCGAGCTGCTGGCCGATACGGAATTGAGCCCGCGCCGCTCGCTGATGATTTCCGGCGTGGGCGCGGCAGATTACGAATTGCGCAAGCGCAATCTGGCGCTGCTGACGGTGCACGGGCCGATGCGGCCGCAGGGCGCGCAGGCGTGGGGGCAGATCCGCACCAGCGGTCTCTCCTCCGTGCGCCCGGTGGAAATCCTGCGCGCGCTGTGGGGCGAGGGCGAATGTGACGTGCAGAGCATGGTCATGCCGTGCGACGGCGCTGTGCCCGGCGTGACGCACGGGCGCTTTGTCGAAGGGCCGGCGCATGTCGCAAAGGACGGCCCCGTCGGTCAGCCGGTGGAACTGCCCATCGAGCTGGAGGATGTGATGGAGCAGCTCAGTCTGGTCAACCGCCTCTATGCCGAGGCCGCCGCGACCGGCAGCCGAAACACGCTGCGCGAGGCGCTGGAGATCGACCCGGCGCTGACGGGCATTGATCTGCTCTACGCCGAGAGCGTTGTGGCGGATATGCTGGAGAACCAGAAGGAAAAGTATCCGAGATTTTTTAGGGAATAAGGGAAACGATGGGGCTTTGGTCGGGAAACTCGCATAGTCGCCTTTGGCTCCTTGCGATTTCCGATTTCCGCCACGCTGAATCCCGCACAGCGGGCGCGTGGCTTCAATCCTCATGCCCTACCAAGAACCTGAGGTTCTTGGATTTCCCGCTGCATTGCCCGCTGTGCGAGCAATGGGCGAAGACAAGGAATGTATCTTTTTCCCCCAGCCGCGTCAGCGGCTGGAAGCGGGAGGTGCAGGAACCTCAGGTTCCTGCCGGGGATTGGGGCAGCGCCCCAAGAAAGGAAGCTATGTTTTTAGCAGATCAATGGCAGGACTATGAAGTTCTCGATTGCGGCGGCGGCGAAAAGCTCGAACGCTGGGGCGACGTGTATCTGCGCCGCCCCGATCCGCAGGCGATTTGGCCCGCGCGCGATCCGTCGCTCTGGCGCAAGGCACAGGCTCATTATCATCGCAGCGAGAAGGGCGGCGGCTCGTGGGAGTTTTTCACCAAGCTGCCCGACCGGTGGGTGATGAATTATAAAAACCTGCGTTTTTATGTCCGCCCGACCGGATTCAAGCACACCGGCCTGTTCCCCGAACAGGCGACCAACTGGGATTGGATGACAGGCCTCGTCTCCGACCGCGTGAAGCAGGGGAGAGAGGTGCGCGTGCTCAACCTGTTCGCCTACACCGGCGGCGCGACGATGGCCTGCGCGGCGGCGGGCGCGCAGGTCTGCCACTGCGACGCGGCCAAGGGCATGGTGCAGTGGGCGCGGGAAAACCGCGAGTGCAGCGGCCTGCCGGAGGATCGCGTGCGCTGGATCATCGACGACGCGCTCAAGTTCGTGCAGCGCGAGGCGCGCCGCGGCCGCTTCTACGACGGCATTTTGATGGACCCGCCCTCCTACGGGCGCGGGCCGGGCGGCGAGGTCTGGAAATTGGAAAACGAGCTGTACGGACTGGCAAAGGCCTGCTCCGAGGCGCTTTCCGATGATCCGCTGTTCTTCCTCATCAACGGCTATACGACGGGCTTTCAGGCCAGCGTGCTGGGCAACATGATCGACATGACCGTTAAGCCCCGTTTCGGCGGCGTTATCACCGCGGACGAGGTCTGCCTGCCCGTGACGGCGGGCGGCGTGCTCCCGTGCGGCGCGAGCGGCCGCTGGCAGAGGGCGTAAGATGGAAAGCTATCGCGGCGTATCCATCGTCTACGAGGATAACCACCTGCTCGTGGTCGTCAAGCCGCCGAACATGCCCACGCAGGCGGATGATTCCGGCGACGCGGATCTGCACAGCACCATGAAGGCGTACATCGCCGAAACCTATCAGAAGCCCGGCGCGGTGTATCTGGGGCTCGTCCATCGGCTGGACAGGCCGGTCGGCGGGCTGGTCGTGCTGGCCAAGACGAGCAAAGCTGCCGACCGACTGAGCGCGCAGGTGCGCGACAAGACGATGCACCGGCAGTATATCGCCGCCGTTCGGGGCGACGCGGGGGAGGCGGCCGAGCTCTGCGACTTTTTGCTCAAGGACGGCAGAACCAACATGGTTTGCGCCGTTCCCGCGAATACGCCCGGCGCGAAGGATGCGAAACTGCGCTACCAAAAGTGCGGCGAGGCGGACGGGCTGACGCTGGTGCGCGTGCGCCTGTTTACGGGCAGGAGCCACCAGATTCGCGTGCAGCTCTCCCACGCCGGTCTGCCGATCTGGGGCGACGCGCGCTACGGCGGCGGCAAGCCCGGCGAGCAGATCGCCCTCTGGGGCGCGCATCTGGGGCTGATCCACCCGACCAAGAAGGAAGAGATGCGCTTTGACGCGCTCCCGCCGATGGACGCGCAGCCGTGGAAACGGTTTGGCGCGGCGGTTTGGGAGAGAGAAAGCAAAATCTGCCTGTGAGCGGGAAGAAAAGGCGGCGGATGCCCGTCTAATAGATGGGAATAAGGTTTTTTCGGAGGCTTTTACATGAAGAACATCATCACCCTGCTGCTGGCTCTGTCTTTGCTGCTGGGCGCCTGCGCGCTGGCGGACGACCGCGCGGATATGCTCGTCGCGGCGGCTGTCAACGAGCTGGGCTATTGCGCGACAAAGGGCGGCTACAGCAAATACGGCGAGTGGGGCGGCAGCGCCTACGGCGAATGGTGCTCGGAGTTTGTCTCCTGGTGCGTGAATTTCGCCGACGAATACTACGGCGCGTCCATGCTCGGCAACGATTATCCCTTGCAGACGAGCTGCGAGGGCGGCGCGATGTGGTACAAGGAGCGCGGCCGGTATGTCACCGTGAACGGCGGCCTGCGCGGCGAGGAAGGCCAGTTCTACCTGAGCGACGGCGTTTCCGTTTCGGATAGGCCGTATATCCCGAAGAAGGGCGACCTGATCTACATCGAGTGGTATAAGTATAACCGCCTCGATCACGTCGGCATCGTGGAAATGGTCACGCAGGATTCGGACGGCACATACTACGTCCACACCATCGAGGGCAACAACCACATCCTCGGCCCGACGCCCTCCGTCGTGCAGCGCTATACCTATCGGCTCGACGACGACTCCATCCGCGGCTACGGCGTTTTGACGGAAGGGCTGGTCGGCTGGGAGCTGGGCATGGGCGCTTCCGGCTCGCAGGTGATCGCGCTGCAAAAGAACCTCAAGGAGCTGGGCTATTACGACGGCGACTGCGCCGGCAAGCTCGGCAAGGCGAGCGTCGAGGCCATCAAAAAATTCCAGAAGGCCAGCGGTCTGGACGTCACCGGCACGGCGGACTGGGAGACCCAGAAATCCATGAACGAACAGCTCAGCGACCTTCGCGCGGACGCGGCGGCACAGGCGGAGGCCGCCGCGCAGGCGAAGGTGCAGGAAAATCTGGAAGCGGCCAAGGAGGCCATCCGGTTTTCGTGGTTCGGCGAGTTCGACCCGGCGGACGAGGCGGCGGCATGGGCGCGCCTGACCGCGGAAATCGCCGTGCTGGGCACGGATCAAAAGGAAAAAGTGTATCTTTCCGACGCGCCCAACGGCAAGCGCAAGACGTATGACGAGGGGCGCGGCTTTTTTTACGGCGCGTCGGTCGCCGTCCGGGTGATCGAGGAGCAGGAAGGATGGACGAAGATCGAGGCCTACAACGACCGCGACGAGCTGGAGCAGGGCTGGGTGAAATCCAGCCGAATCCGAACCGTCACGCCGAACCAGACCTACGGCATCATCGTCGATAAGATGACCCAGCGGCTGTATCTCTACAAAGAGGGGCGGCTGCTGACCACGCTGCTCTGCTCCACCGGCACGACCAGCGGCGGCAATTCGGCCATCAACGAGACGGCGAGCGGCGAGTTTCTGCTGTGCAGCTGGACGGGCGGCTTCTGGTCGGGCAATTTATACTGCGATCAGGCGATTCGCTTCAACGGCGGCGACCTGATGCACATGGTGCCCGCCATCTATTCCGGCGGACAGGATGAAAACGGAAACCCCGTCGGCACGGCGAATTACGACATCTGCGAGAGCGCGCTGGGGCGGCGCGCGTCGCACGGCTGTGTGCGTGTGCAGCGGAAGGACAACGCGGACGGCTACAGCCATACATGGCTGTGGAACAACCTGCGCGGCCAGAAGGACGTCAAGATCATCATTTGGGACGACGACGGCCGCAAGCTGAGGGAGACCGACCCCGCCACGCCGGTGTATTACAACAAAGACGGCGGCAAAAAATACCACACCACGGCGCGTTGCGCAAGCGTCAAGAGCAGGTATCTGCCGCTTTCCGCCATCACCTACGGCGATTTGAGCAGCTATCCGTATAACCAGCTTTCCCCGTGCACGACGTGCGGCGCGCCGGAGCGGCCGGAGGTCGTCGCCGCGTGGAACAGCGTGATCGACGAGGCCTATGACGAATTGGGGCTGACCCCGTAAACGCGAAACGGGCAAAGAACGACGGGAAAATCGTGACGTTTGCCGCTACACAAAGCATGGAACCTGTGATACAATACCGAGGACTGTCAGGCTAAAAACCGCTATTTCAAGAAAAAACTATGTATTTTTGCCCGAAGGTTTCCAAAGGGGTTTTCGATTGTTGCTGCCAGTGGCAGAAACAAACAATCGAAAACGGAAAGCCCTTTGGTGGGGCGATGGGGCAAAGCCCCATATCCAAAAAATGCATAGATATTTGTTTCTTGAAATGTTTGGTTTAGGGATGACAGTCCGCTTTTTTGTTTGTGAAGCTGGAGGATAGAGTATGAGCATCAAACCCGTGAAAATTCCCGGTGTGGGAATGCGCAATGTCAAAACGGCGCTGGCGGCGGCGTTCTGCGCGCTTGTCTATTATTTCGTTGGCCGCAGCCCGGCGTTCGCCTGCATCGGCGCGATTTTCGGCATGGGGTCGGATATGGAGGATTCCCGCAAGAACGGCGGCAACCGCCTGTTCGGTACGCTGATCGGCGGCCTGCTGGGCATGCTGCTGTTCCGCATCTACCTGATTTTCAAGCCGGACGGCGCGTATACGCTCTGGTTCGTGCCGCTGACGTTCATCGGCACGGTGATTTTGATTGTGCTCTGCCAGATGGTGTGGGTCGGCGGCGTGCAGCCCGGCGGCGTGGTGCTGTGCATCCTGCTGTTCAACACGCCGGTGGAATCCTACGTGAGCTATGCGCTGTATCGGATTCTCGATACGACCATCGGCGTTCTGGTCGCGTGGGCGGTGAGCTACGTCTTCCCGCGGGGCTGGATGCAGCTCTGGCAGGAGCGAATCGAGGCGCTGAAAGCGAGATGAGGCGCGTTAAGGGATTGCTCAAAACGCGGCGGCAGCCGTTGACAAACGGGGGCGGAAAGCGTATCATGGTGGGGCTTGCTGGGAGGTAGAGGATGAAGGAAAAAAGGGAAGCGCCGATGAGCCCGTCGCTGATGATCGCCATCGGCTTTGCGCTGCTGATTCTGTTGGTGACGCTGCTGCTCATGCTGCCGATTTCGTCGCAGAGCCGCACCGTGACCCCGCCGCTGACGGCGCTGTTCACCGCGACGAGCGCGGTCTGCGTGACGGGGCAGGTGCTGGTCGATACGGGCACGCATTGGTCGCTTTTCGGGCAGGTTGTGCTGATTGCCGCCATCCAGATCGGCGGCTTGGGCGTGATGACGCTGCTGGCGCTGGTCTCCATGGCGATGGGCAGGCGAATCGGCCTGCGCCAGCGGACGATTTTGCAGGAGAGCGTGGCCTCCTTCAGCGTCGGCGGTATTGTTCGGCTGATTCGGCTGGCGCTGATCGGCACGGCCACCATCGAAGGGCTGGGCGCGGCCGCGCTCGCGTTTCGGTTTGTGCCGATGCTCGGCTGGGCGAAGGGGCTTTGGTACAGCGTGTTCCACGCGATATCCGCGTTCTGCAACGCGGGCTTTGACCTGATGGGGCCGGTCAGCGGGTCGTTTTCCTCGCTGGAGTGCTTCGTGGGCGACCCGCTGATCAACCTGACGGTGATGACGCTGATTCTGGTCGCGGGGCTGGGCTTTCCGGTCTGGCAGGATCTGGCTCAAAACCGCCTGTGCTGGAAAAAACTGCGCCTGCACACACGGGCCGTGCTCGCGCTGACGGCGTTTCTGGTGCTCGTGCCCGCCGCGCTGTTCTTCATCACGGAGAGGAACGCGACCATGGCGGGCATGACAACGGGCACGCGCGTCTGGGCGAGCCTGTTTTCCGCCGTCACGCCGCGAACCGCGGGCTTTGACACCGTGCCGACGGGAGAGCTCAGCCCGGCGGGCGGCATGCTGACGCTGCTGCTGATGCTGACCGGCGGCAACTCCGGCTCGACGGCGGGCGGCGCGAAGGCGACGACGCTGCTGCTCGTCGTGCTGACGGCGGTTTCCATCCTCAGGGGCGAAGAGGATGTGCACATCTTCGGCAGGCGGATTGAAAACGATTTGCTGCGCCGCGCCTGCTCCATTGTCGTGGTGTATCTGACGCTGGGCGCGATGGCGACGCTGGCGATTTGCGCCATGCAGCCGGAATTCACGCTCCAGCAGGTGCTCATCGAGGTGTTTTCGGCGATTGACACCGTCGGGCTGACGGCGGGCATCACGCGCCAGCTGAATACCGCGTCGCGGGTTCTGCTGATCCTGCTGATGTACGCGGGCAGGCTGGGCAGCATGACGTTTATGATTCTGCTCACCCGCAGAAAGCCGCCCGCGCCGGTGCAGTATCCGACGGATAAGATTCTGGTGGGATAAACGAGGGAAACGCCTTCCGCCGTGTAACTCCTTCCACCGCCTGCGGGCGGTCCCCCTCCCTCGATGAGGGAGGTATATGAGCATACACCTCGTTACTATGAAAAAAGAGTTCCCTCCTTGAGGGCGTGGAGCTTGCTGCCCGTTGCACGGGAGGCAGGCAAGCGGAACGCCGAAGGTCTGTCAGCGAAGCTGACTGAGGGAGTCAGAAAAGGAGATCATATGAAATCCATTCTCATCATCGGCTTGGGGCGCTTTGGCCGCCACCTGTGCTGCAAGTTTATGAGCCTCAAAAACGAGGTGATGATCGTCGATCGGGACGAGGCGGCCGTCACCGCGCTGGCCGACGAGGCGACGAGCGCGCAGATTGCCGATTGCACCGACGAGAACGCGCTGCGCGCGCTCGGCGTGAAAAATTTCGACCTCTGCTTTGTCTGCATCGGGTCGGATTTCGCCAGCAGCCTGCTGATTACCTCCATGCTCAAGGACATGGGCGCGGCGCGCGTGGTCGCCAAGGCCTCGCAGGATATCCACGCCAAGCTGCTGCTGCGCAACGGCGCGGACGATGTGGTTTACCCCGAGCGGGACAGCGCCGAGCGGATGGCCACCCGCCTGAGCGCGCAGAACGTGTTTGATTACATCGAGCTGACGGACGAATATTCCATCTATGAGATTGCGCCGCTGGAAAACTGGGTCGGCCACAGCATCCGCGAGATCGATGTGCGCAACAAATACCACATCAACATTCTGGGCGTGAAGGAAAGCGGCGTGCTCAAGCCCCTGCCGGGCGGCGACTACCGGTTCACCGGGAACGAGCATCTGCTGGCGATGGCCGCCCGCGAGGACGCGAAGAAGCTGCTGCGCAGGATTTGACGCGCCTTAGATGAATTCGGGTTTATTTTGACGTTTTATCCATGAAATCCGCGCAAGGATCTTGCAAAGCATCCGGCGTTATGGTATACTCGCATCAAACTTACCGGAGGAAAACGGCCATGACGAGCTTCTCTTTCGTGCGATTTAGCGGCTATACCGGCTTTGGTCATAGTCTTGCTGTCGTGCGCGCATGAGAAGGCGTGGGTGTTTCCCTTCGCCGGGCTGAAACCATTTTCAGGCCCCTGCCACACCATGGCGGGGGTCTTTTTCTATCCGATCGGCCTCCGTCGGCGGCTTGAGGCCGCGATAAACAGAAAGCGAGGAAAACGTATGATTATCATTATGAAACCGCAGGCCACCGAGGAGCAGATCGGCAGCCTTTGTCAGGATTTGAGCCGCCAGGGGATGCAGGTGCAGCGCAACGCGGGCGTGGATTGCACGGTGCTGGGCGTGCTGGGCGACGTGGCCAAGCTCGATCCGCACGATTTTTTGATTCAGCCGGGCGTCGAGCGCGTGATGCCGGTCTCCGAGCCGTTCAAAAAGGCGAACCGGAAATTCCATCCGACGGACAGCGTGATCGACTGCGGCGGCGTGAAGGTCGGCGGGCGCAAGCTGGCGCTCTTCGCCGGCCCGTGCTCGGTGGAAAACGTGGAGCAGATCACCGATACCGCGCTCAAGGTGCGCGCAAGCGGCGCAAACATCCTGCGCGGCGGCGCGTATAAGCCGCGCACGTCGCCCTATGCGTTTCAGGGGCTGAAGCTCGAAGGACTGGCGCTGCTGGAGCAGGCGAAGGCGATCACGGGCATGCCGATCTGCACGGAAATTATGAGCCCGAAGCTGGTGGAGGAATTCGACCGGCGCGTGGATGTGATTCAGGTCGGCGCGCGCAACATGCAGAATTTCGATTTGCTGACCGAATTGGGGCAGACCCGAAAGCCGATTCTGCTCAAGCGCGGCCTGTCCGCGACGATCAGCGAATGGCTGATGAGCGCGGAATACATCATGGCGGCGGGCAACCCGAACGTCATCCTCTGCGAGCGCGGCATCCGCACGTTTGAAACCTATACCCGAAACACGCTTGATCTCTCGGCGGTGCAGGCGGTCAAGCGGCTCAGCCATCTGCCGGTGATCGTCGATCCTTCCCATGCGACCGGCCTCAACTGGATGGTGGAGCGCATGTCGCTGGCGGCGATTGCGGCGGGCGCGGACGGGCTGATTATCGAGGTGCACAACAACCCGCCGAAGGCGCTCTGCGACGGCGCGCAGAGCCTCACGCCGGATCAATACGCGCAGTTGGTCGGCAAGATCAGCGCGCTTGCGCCGATTGTGGAGCGCACCCTGTAAACGGAAAGGCTGAACGTTATGAAAATCATGTTTGTGGGTCTGGGATTGATCGGCGGCAGCATGGCGATGGCGCTGGAAGGCTACCCCGATTTGGAGCGTTACGCCGTCGATGGGGACGAGCCGACGCGGCTGGAAGCGCTGGGGCGCGGCGTTGTCCGCGCGGCGTGGCCGAACGCCGACGACGCGCCCGTTGAGGATATGGACATCATCGTGATCTGCCTGCACCCGGAGGCGGCGGCGGATTTCGTGCGCGCGCAGGCCGGGCGCATTCGGCCGGGCGCGCTGCTGACGGACGTTTGCGGCGTGAAGCGCCCGCTGTTCGAAGCCGTCGGCGAGGTTCGGGAGCGGACGTTCATCTATCTGGGTGGCCACCCGATGGCGGGGCGCGAACGCGGCGGCTTTGCGCACGCGACGGCGGATCTGTTTCGCGGGGCGCACTACATCCTCACGCCGGACGCGGGCGTGCCGCAGGAGAGCATCCGCCTGATGGAGCGGCTGGTGACGTTCATGGGCTGCGCGGACGTGGTCTTTTCCGACCCGGCGGCGCACGACGAGCGAATCGCCTATACCAGCCAGCTGATGCACGTGATGGCGCTCGCGCTCTGCGACCAGCATCTTTTGTTTGACAGCTACGGCTTTGAGGGCGGCTCGTTTCGCGGCGCGACGCGCGTGGCGGCGCTCGACCCGAAGCTCTGGTGCGAATTGTTTTGGGCGAACAAGGAGACGCTGGCGAATTTGACGGACGAGCTGACGGAGCGGCTGGCGGAATACAGCGCGCTGCTGCACGGCGACGACCGTGCGGCGCTGCTCGAGCGGCTGACGGTCTCCAGCGACCGCAAGAAAAAATTCGACGCGCTGCGCGGACTGGACGCGAGCCAGAAGCCGTTGTTTAAGTGAGGACGGTAACCTGCCTAACTCCTTCAGTCACGGCTGCGCCGTGCCAGCTCCCTCGAAGAGGGAGCTCTTTGATCGGATTATTTCCCGCCTAAGCGATAAGTCGCGCGGTGTGCACCCGCGTTTTGTGCAGAATTTGCTTTTTGCTCGATGATCGTTTAATGACAGATTTGCAAATGCTTGTTTAACGCCTTCGGCCAGCTTTGCTGACTAAGTTGGAATGATGAAGGGATAAGACCTCCCTCCTTGAGGGAGGTGGCACGACGAAGTCGTGACGGAAGGAGTAAAATCTAAAGCAGCTTTAGAAAATAATGGGAGGATTTGCTTGTAAATAAATTGACGAACTTCTCGATGCGTGATAACATAATAAGCGTGAGGAATGCCTGAAAAGCTCGTTTTGCGCGAAAAAACGGGCGGCGTATTCGGGCTTGATTGTCAATTCAAGAGGAGGTTTTGTCAAGATGAAGAAACTTGCATCTCTGGTTCTCGCGTCCGCGATGGCCGTCGTGCCGTTTGCCGCCGGTCTGGCCGCGACGTTCACGCCGGGCGAGTATGAGGCGACGGCGCAGGGCTTCGCCGGTGCGGTGACCGTGAAGGTGACCGTGGACGAAGAAAAGGTGACGGCTGTGACCGTGACCGGCGAAAACGAGACCCCGGCGCTGGGCGGCGCTGCGATCGAGGGCTATAACGCCTCTCTGATCGGCGTGGCCGACGCGGACGCCGTTGACGCGACCGCGGGCGCGACCGTGACCAGCAACGCCGTGAAGGAAGCACTGGCCAAGGCGCTGGCCGAGGCGAAGGGCGAGGCGGTTGTAAACGACGCGGCCGTGGCCTTCACCGCCGGCACGTACACCGGCACCGCGAAGGGCTACAACGGCCCGGTCGAAGTGGCCGTGACCTTCTCCGACAGCGCCGTGACCGCTATCGAGGTCGGCGCGAACAAGGAAACCGACCATGTCGGCAACGTGGCCTTCGAGCCGGTCATCGCGGATATCCTCGCGGCGAACGGCACGGGTGTGGACGGCGTTTCCGGCGCGACCTTCTCCAGCAACGCGATCCGCAACGCGGTGAACGACGCGGCGGAGCAGGCGGGCTGCACCAACATGGACGCCTTTAAGGCGGCGGGCGCGGCGCACGAGCCGCAGGCCGCGATCGAGGAGACCTATGATGTGGTCGTCATCGGCGCGGGCGGCGCGGGCATCGCGGCGGCGGCTCAGGCCGCGCAGGACGGCAACACCGTTCTGGTGATCGAAAAGAACGCGGAAGTCGGCGGCAACACGCTGGTCTCCGGCGGTCAGTATCAGAGCGTCATGCCTTACCTCGTGTGGGACCCGGCCGATCCGGACGCGACCACCGGCGTGGGCTATGACGGCAACACCTACAACAAGGTCGTCGAGAGCGTCGCGACTCTGGACGAACTGAAGACGATCCTCGGCTGGTCCGAAGAGCCGTTTGACGAGGCCTACTACAAGGATCACGAGTTCGTGGCGGGCGACATCGCCGAGCTGTCCAAGCATGGCGTGCACGCCGAGTATCTCCAGACCCTCAAGGATCTGAAGGCGGAAATTCAGGCGTACCTCGATTGGGCGGAGCCGAAGGTTGCCGAGGGCGCGGGTCAGCTCACGCTGTTCTCCACCGTCAACCTGCACATCTTCCAGACCTATTACGGCGGCCTGCGTCCCTCCGCGGACATGACGAGCTGGATCTACGGCGATTACGACCTCGTGAAGCAGTTCATCGAGGGCGGCCAGACGCTCAAGCAGTGGCTCGAAGCGCAGGGCTCCACCTTCGTCGAGGATACCCAGCCGACGCTGATCGGCGCGCTCTGGTATCGTGAAAACGAGTTTGTCGGCGCGACCATCGACGGCGTGGATTATCCGGGCCGCTGGGGCACTTACTTCAAGGCGCCGATGAACACCGTGCTGGCGACCTCCGAGACCGCCGCCTCCAACAAGATCATGCTCCGCACCACCGCGGAAGAGCTGATCGTCGAGGACGGCAGGGTGACCGGCGTGAAGGCCACCCAGTATGACGGCACCCCGGTGACCGCGCACGCGACCAAGGGCGTTGTGATCGCGACCGGCGGCTACGCGGCGAACCTGCAGATGGTTGTGGATACCAATGTCTACTGGTCCAGCGACTATCTCTCCACCAGCACCAAGACCACCAACCGTTCCTCCCTCAAGGGCGACGGCATCACCATGGCGCAGGCCGTGGGCGCGGATGTGACCGGCATGGGCTACACCCAGATGATGCCGATCAGCTGGATCGACGACGGCAACCTCGCCTTCGGCGGCGGCAACTACGCGATCTACATCAACCCGACCACCGGCAAGCGCTTTGTGGACGAGACCTCCGAGCGCGACGTGCTCTCTCTGGCGGAGTTCCGCAACGGCATTGAGCACAACGGCACCAAGGGCGTGTTCATCGAGCTGGCCAACGCTTCCTCCAAGATTCCGGGCCCGTACCTCTACGGCAATGAGGATGTGGAGTGGCGTCAGTACGTGCGCACCGTCGATCAGCTCGCGGAGCTGTTCGCCTCCCTCGGCCTTGAGACCGACGCGGACACCGTGCGCGCGACCATCGAGAACTACGACAAGGCCATCATGGCTGGCGAGCAGCCGGAAGGCGTGAAGAAGACCAACCCGAACGCCCTGATCGGTTCTGCCGATAAGGACGAGAACGGCAATTACCTGCCGGAAACCTACAAGCTCGACGGCGTGGAGCTGCGCGTCCGCTTCATGGCGCCGTCCACCCATCACACCATGGGCGGCATCAAGGTCGATACCGAGCGCCACGCGCTGGACGCTGAGGACAACGTGATTCCGGGTCTGTACGCGGCTGGCGAGGTTACCGGCGGCATCCACGGCGGCAACCGTCTCGGCGGCAACGCGATTGTCGAAATCTTCGTTTCCGGCCGCACCGCGGCTGAGGCGATTCAGGCCGACAACCAGTAATTTCCCTCGTTCCGAGGAAGCGGCTTTGCAAGAGCTGAGCCGCTTCTGATGGAACGACATATGAAAAACCTCCTGCTTCGGTTCGCTTTGAGCCGGAGCAGGAGGTTTTGTATTTTGGGGATTCGGTTTCGCCGGGAAAGGCGCAAGGGGACGGCGGCGATCAGGTTTCGGGGCGCATCATCTCGGTGGTGTAATACTGGCCGTCGCGCCAGAAATAGACGGTTTGAATGTCCCCCGGCGCGAACGAGGCGCGGGAGAGGCGCAGGGTTCTGTCGCCCAGAATGGTCTGCTCGCCGATGCCGACGATGATATCGCCCTCCTGCAGGCCCGCGTCCTGCGCGGGGGAGCCGTCCTCCACGCTGCGCAGATACGCGCCCTGCGGCAGATTGTAATAATCCTGATAGATCGGCAGAACGTAGCGCGCGACGATGCCCATTTCCCACGTGCGGGCGTTTTCGGTCTCGCTGTCCGAAATGGAGATGGGCAGGGTATTCATCAAAACGTCGTCCGCGCCCTTGCCGACGGGAATGAACACCATCTGGTCGTCGTCCACATAGACGTTGCGCCCGGCGGCGCGATACCAGCAGACGGCGACCTGCGCGCCGGAAAAGTAGTTTTTATAGCTGACCTGAAAGTGATGCGGATAGACGTAGACCTCGCCGATTTCCGGCTCTTCGTAATCCTCGGGATCGTTGTAGAGCGGCGCTTTGCCGTTCGTCGCGAAATCGGAATAGGAATTGCCCTTGGCAACGGCGATGTCGTCGATGGCGTATTCCTTTTCGATTTCCTCGGCGAAGGTGTCGGCCATGTCGGCGGGCGTGCCGTCGCTCGTGTTCGGGATGATCTTCAGGCCGAAGGCGGTCAGCTTGCCGGTCGTGTTGTTGCGGACGCTGACCTGCACGCTGCCGTAGAAGCTGTAGGACGTGATTTCCGCGCGCTGGATCATCAGCGACTGCGCCTTGTTTGACAGGTAGGTGACCTCCTGCGCGCTGCCCTCGCGGGCGAGCATACGATCGTCAAAGAGCAGCGCCTGCGTATACGGATCGGCGACGCCGGTTTCCTCCAAACCGCAGTCGGCCTGGAACATCTCGATGACGTCGGCGGTGGATTCGGTATACAGCGGGTTCTCGTTCGGCTTGGTGTAATAGCCCAGCGCGTAGAGCCGCTTGCGCAGCGCCAGCACGTCGGCGTTTCGGTCGCCGACATTCAGCGTATGATACTGCGCCAGCTCCTCCTCCGTATAGGTGAAGGGAATCTCGTTTTTGATATCCGCGATGGGGTCGCGCCCGATGACCGGGAACAGCGCGCGCACATCGCCCTCCGTGATCGGGATCAGCTCGACGGGCTTCACCTGACGCACCAGCTCGGAGAGCATATAGCCCTCGCGGTGATCCTTGCCCTTTTCGACGTGCAGCCACAGTTCGCCGTCCTTTTCGACCTCGCCGACGA
>ERZ826220.1111-NODE-1111-length-28537-cov-4.856225_pt1 | contig 28537 bp, 23 predicted proteins | sample MGYA00519927_ERZ826220 | MGnify/ENA primary metagenome ERZ826220 (study PRJEB31778, sample SAMEA3449225) | human gut metagenome | biome: human gut; feature: human-associated habitat; material: faeces | place: United Kingdom | collected 2010/2012 ... | reverse complement strand
TCTCATTCCAGTCAATCACATTTACTTTCCGGCTTTTATAGCCTTTTCCGCTGGCATTGGGTATCCGGTTACCGTCTGCGTCAAGGACGTATTCTCCCAGCTGCGGCGATAGTCAAAGGTGATGATGCTGCGCCCGGGCTTTACGGCAGTCACCACATACTGCGTTTGGCCTCCAGCCCCGCAAAGCATACCGGTCTGATCATCCGGGATATAAGTGCCTTCCGCACCGTCGAGCTGTACAGCTTCCCCACCCAACACAAAGCCTACCCAGGAATAGCCGGTGGTGGGATTGTCGTCAAAGGAGAGAATCTCCGTATGAGCTGTGTCCGAAGACTCAGCCATCGCACAGGATAACGTCAGCAGAATGGCTGACAGAAATGCAATCCATTTCTTCATAGTCTCATGACCTCCTCCACATCTTCAATTATATAGACGATAATGGGTTGGAATAGGTTCCCATTTAGCGCTCATTATCAGAATGCGAAATGTCCTTTTGCCGGGCACCGGATGATCTGTCCATGTTCAGCGCCGCGTCCAGCTCAGCCAGCCGTGCGCTTTTGGTTCGCAGCTCCGCTTCCTGCGGGAAGGGTCTCCCAGCTTCGGCTCTGGCTGCATCAATCTGCTGCCGGACGGTCGCAAGGTGCTCTGTTGTAGCTGCCAGCCGCTTGGGAATCTGCGCAATGGCGTTATCAAGACGTGTGATGTTGCCTCGCGCATCATTGCCGACCTCCATCGGATGCGAAACAGCACCGTGCAGCGTGAGCACGAATTTGTTGATGAAGGCATCAAACTGTACGCGCATGGGCAGTCCGCGATAGGAGCCAAACTCGACCGGTGCGCCCTTGGCGGCATCCTTGCAGGCTGCGAGGATGGCTTTGCCCGCTTCTTCCTTGTCCATGATCAGCTTGTCGCCCACAGTCATGCCCACGAAATCCTCCTGCGGGAGCGGATGCGCCTCAATGGTGGCAAAATCCCTTTGGAATCCAGCGATGAGCTGCGTATCCCGCTCAACCTCCTGCGGAAAGTATTTGAGCAGCTGATCTTCCAGCCTGAACTGCTTACTCTGGTGGTCGGCCTTCATCAGCTTCAGCCTTGCCACATCCACATCCAAATCCATCTTCTCTCTGATTCGCGGGTCGCCGGCACACAGCGCCTTGATTTCCGCATAGGAGAGCGCCGTTTCATCCATGTCCTCGCAGGAACGAACAGGGCTTTTGCTGGTCATAATCTGAGAGATGAACTTCTGCTTATTCTCAACAGTTTGCCAGAGGTACGCATCAAACGTTGCCTCCGTGACATAGCGGAAAATGGACACCTCCGGGTTCATATTGCCCTGACGCACAATGCGCCCTGCCCGCTGTTCAAGATCACCAGGACGCCAAGGACAGTCGAGATCATGCAGCGCGATCAGTCTATCCTGCACGTTGGTCCCTGCTCCCATCTTAGCAGTGCTTCCCATGAGCACACGCACCTGACCGGAGCGCACCTTAGCGAACAGCTCCTTCTTCTTGACCTCCGTGTTGGCTTCATGGATGAACGCAATCTGCCTGGCAGGCACACTGTGGGCGATGAGCTTTTCCCGAATGTCATCATAGACGTTGAAGGTGTTTTCCTGCGATTGTGCATCCGCAAGAAAGGGTTCGCTTCCATTTTGCGTAGCAGTCGCTACACCTGTGCCCTTGGGCGTGGAAATATCACAGAAGACGAGCTGGGTCAGCTTATCTTCCTGACCAGCCTCCCAGATGCGCAGGATATTGCCGACACAGGCGTTGACCTTGCTGGCCGGATCATCCGGCAGTAGCGGATTGATGAGACGCTGATCAAGGCCGAGCTTTCGCCCATCGCTGGTAATCTTGAGCATGTTGTCCACCGTGGGATCGACCTGCTTGTTATGGACTGCTGCTGCGCGTTCAGAGAGCGCCTGCACCATTTCCTCCTGCTGCGCGGTGGGCCTGACCACGACCGTTTCATACTTCACTTGGGGCGTGGGAAGCTGAAGCTGATCCGCCGTCTTGATGTCCGCGACCTCACGGAAAACGTTCATCAGCTCCGGCAGATTGAAGAACTTCGCAAAGCGCGTGCGCGCCCGATAGCCCGTTCCCTCAGGAGCCAGCTCAATCGCTGTCGTGGTTTCGCCAAACGTGGATGCCCAGCAGTCAAAGTGTGTCATGCCGCTGCGCTGCAAAGCGCCGTATTGCAGATAGCGCTGCATCGTATACAGTTCCGTCATGGAGTTGCTCACGGGCGTGCCCGTGGCAAAGATGATGCCGCGCCCGCCGGTCAGCTCGTCCATGTAGCGGCACTTCATATACATGTCGCTGGACTTCTGCGCCTCGGAAGTGGAAATGCCCGCCACGTTGCGCATTTTGGTGTAGAGGAAGAGATTCTTGTATGAATGCGCCTCGTCCACATACAACCGATCTACGCCGAGCTGTTCAAAGGTGACGACATCATCCTTGCGATCCTCAGCACGCAGCTTTTCGAGTTTGAGCTCCAGCTGCTTTCTGGATTTTTCCAGCTGTTTAATGGAAAAACGCTCACCATTGTTGTTTTTCAGCTCCTCAATGCCCTCCATGATTTCGGCAATCTCGTCCTGAAGCAGCTGCTCCTGACGTTCATGCGAGACAGGGATTTTCTCAAACTGCGAGTGACCAATAATCACCGCGTCATAATCGCCGGTCGCGATTCTCGCGCAGAATTTCTTTCGGTTTCCTGTTTCAAAATCTTTTTTCGTTGTGACCAAAATATTAGCGGAAGGGTAAAGACGCAAAAACTCGGAAGCCCACTGCTCCGTCAGGTGATTGGGCACGACGAACATGCTTTTCTGGCACAGACCCAGCCGCTTGCTTTCCATGGCAGCCGCCACCATTTCAAACGTCTTGCCTGCGCCCACCTGGTGGGCAAGCAGCGTATTGCCGCCGTAAAGCACATGGGCGACAGCGTTTCGCTGGTGCTCCCGCAGCGAAATCTCAGGGTTCATGCCAGCGAAAACAATGTGGCTGCCGTCATATTCGCGCGGACGAATGGAGTTGAATAGCTCGTTATACTGTGCCACCAGCGTCTGCCGCCGCGCAGGGTCTTTCCAGATCCATTCGCGGAAGGCATCCTTGATGGCCTGCTGCTTCTGCTGTGCGAGGGTAGTCGCTTTTTGATTGAGCACGCGCTGCTCTTTGCCGTCCGCATCCTGCACGGTGTCGTAGATGCGAACATCCCGCAGGTTCAGCGTGTCCTCCAGAATCTTGTAGGCATTGGCCCTATCCGTGCCGTAGGTGGTATACGCAGCAACATTGGAGCGGGAAACGACATTCTTGCCGTTGATGCGCCACTCGGCGGTATGGGGCGAGAAGTGTACCTCGATGGCACGGCGCTGGTAATACGGGGTATTGAGCAGCTCGTACATGAAGTCCTGAATGTACTCCGGCGCGATCCACGTCGCACCCAGCCGCACGTCAATGTCGGACGCCTCCAAATCCTTGGGCTGTGCCGCTTCCATCGCCTTCACATTGGGCTGAAAGGCAGCGTCCGACTGCGCAGCGGTCTTGGCTTCGCGCAGCTTTTGCCGCACATTACCGGACAGGTATTCATCTGCCGTCACATACTGCGCCTCGGTGCCGGGGATTCGGAAGATGACACCGGTCAGCTCCTGAACGATGTCCTCCTCGCTTTTCCCAGTCAGCTGGGCCATATAGCCAAGATCCACTCTGGCGCGCTCCCCGATGGATACCGCCAAAGCATCAGCAGAGGTGTCCACATGATCGACGCTGCGCTGCTGCTTGATCGTCCGCTTCGTGAACATATCCGCTTTTCTCAGCAGTTTGTGATCATCATCGAGGATTTCGAGCGAGCAGAGCAGGTAGTAGGAAGAATCCGACGAAAACGCAAGGCGGTTGGCCCGGTCATTGATGAGGCCGTAGCGCGCTGAAAAGCTGTCATACAGAGTGTTCAGCTCCTGCTGAAGCTGCTCGATTTCCCCGTCGCCATGCTCATCGAGCTGCGCGTCGATCAGCTTGCGAACCTGATCCCGCAGGGCAATCATGCCCTTGATACGCTCCTGCGCCGTTTGATTCAGGTGCGGCTTTACCATGCGGCTGTTCTCGCGGTAATAGACGGTGCCGTCGATCACCGAATACGAGAAGTTGCGCACGTCAGGTTCAGCGGGAATGGACTCGTCAATGGCTTCCTCATCGCCCAAATCGGGCAGCGCCGCTTCCTGATAGGTGCCGTGGATATGGCCAATCGCCTCATGTAGCTGATCTGCAAGGCTTACGCCTTCCTTCGGGAGAACGGTGAAGCTCTCCCGGCCGTACTGCGTATTCTCCCTGGACAGCGTGCCCAGAACCATCTCCGGGTGCTGAACGAAGTAGCTGTTCATGGTCAAGCCGTCTGCGTTTTCACCCACATGCACCCAATCCGGCTCAATCTCGATAGCCCGATCCCGCTTTTGCAGAAAGATGATGTCCGAAACGACCTCGGTGCCCGCGTTGGCGCGAAAGGCGTTGTTCGGCAGCCGGAGTGCGCCCAGCAGCTCCGCACGCTGCGCGATGTATTTGCGCACTTCCGGGGACTGCTGATCCATTGTGTAGCGGGAGGTAACAAAGGCGATCACGCCGCCCGGGCGCACCTGATCAATGGCCTTAGCGAAGAAGTAGTTGTGAATGGAAAAACCGAGCTTACCCAAAGCCCGGTCGTTGACCTGATAGTTGCCAAAGGGCACGTTGCCGATGGCGAGATCGAAGAAGTCGCGCCTGTCCGTCGTTTCAAAGCCCGCGACGGTAATATTAGCCTTGGGATAAAGCTGCCGCGCGATGCGCCCGGTGATGCTGTCCAGCTCCACACCGTACAGACGGCTGCCCGCCATGCTGTCAGGCAGCATCCCGAAGAAATTGCCGATGCCGCAGCTGGGCTCCAGAATGTTACCCGTCTTGAATCCCATTTGCGCAACCGCGTCATAGATGGCGCGGATAACAGTCGGGCTGGTGTAGTGCGCGTTCAGGGTAGAGGCTCGCGCCGCGTCGTATTCCTCTGGCGTGAGGATGGATTTAAGGGCTTCGTATTCTTGATGCCACGCCGCGCTGTTTTCATCAAACGCCTGCGGCAAGCCGCCCCAGCCCACATAGCGCGAGAGTACCTCCTGCTCATCCTGCGTTGCCAATCGACCCTCGGCTTCAATCTGCTTGAGCCTCTGGATGGCGGTCAGATTGTTGCCAAACTTGGTTTTCGCGCCGCCTTCTCCCAAATGTTCATCCGTAATCCTGAAATTTTCTGCCACGGACTGAGGGGATACGGGCACGTGTTCCTCATCCGCTTGGGCGGTGACGTCCAGCACGATATTCTTCAGTTTGATTTCCTCAAGGGACTGCGCGGGTGTCTCATCAGTGGAAAGCAGGTGCGCATTTCGTTCATCTTCCGCCAGCAGACGTTCAAAACGGGGATAGCTTTCCGAGCGGAAGATGGGATAGCGCTGTGATGGGTCACGGAGACTTATGTCAAAAAGCCCCATTTTTTCAATGATGAAGGGCTGATGATCCAGATAGACGGTATCACCGACCTTGTACAGGTGCTTCGGTTCAGCAGCTCCAGGAGAATTCTTTCCTGCGTCCACGACAGGCGACTTTTCGCTATCCTGTTCAGCCTGAATTTGCTCCGCCAGCTCCGTCACCTGCCGAATGAACGGGCTGCTTCTGAGCGCATCCTCGTCCACAACTTCACCATTGACAATGCCCGAGGCAGCCAGTCCCTGACGTACATATTCTGTGTCAATGGGCTCGTCATCGTCCAGTTCTTCAATAGTTACCTCTTTTTCCGGCAACGCGCTGATGTTTTCCAGTTCCGATTGCGTCATATACCGGCCACGCGCAATCAAGGCATCCATCCGCTTGACCACCTGCGCCCAGCTGAGCTGAACCGCCGGGCAGCCTTCCTTTTGCAGCTTGATGCCCTTGCCGTCATGGCTTTCGCTGCTGTGGTCGGAACCCGACACCGCATGGGAGCGCCCGCCGATGCCGTACTCTTCTTTCAGATAATCTGCCTTTTCCTTGGGCGTATGCGCGGGATATGCCGTAAAGAAACGGTAGATCCTTTCCTTGCCGCCAGCCATGCTGCTCCCGCTGGCAAGTTGCGCATCCATCTCATCCTCCGTGATGAAGGCCGCTGGCCTTGCCACCTCCGTCAGCAGGGATTCGTACTCCCTGCGGGGAAGGGCAAGCTCCCTGATCGACTGAGCCAGGGCAGATGGGTTGTGGAAACGGAACCGCAGGAGCTTTTGGTTTTGCGCATAGGCATCGGCAAAGGCATCCATCTCGGTGGTAATGCCGGACAGAAAAGCCGGATCAGCCAGGCGTTCAGCCAATCGAGCCGTTTCGTCTGGAAAACCGCCGCCACGGATGGATTCCATAGAGGGAAGAAAGGCTTTCGCTTCGGTCGTTGTATCTCCATAAAGATACCACAGGCGCTGGGCGATCATGGCGCGTTCATGCGCAGGAGCCGTCGCCAGCTCCATCACGCTCATGAACTGCCCGCTTTCCAGCAGCTCTCCGATGCGTCTTGCGGCATCCTCCCACGACATGACCTGCGCAATCCGGGTATAGCGCGCCGACCCACCGGGCGCGAAGCGAATCCCATTCTCCGCGTACCATGCGCTGATGCGCCCATGCTCCGTGACCATACCGTTGCCGCCGTGATAAACCTGCCGGAGAATCTGCGTCATTTCTTCAACCGGCTTTCCCTTGGAAAACTCAGCCGCCAAAATCAGACGGTGATTGGCAGTGTTGCCGCCCGTGCGCAGGATGTCATCCATGTCCTCCTGCGAAACAGAAAAAGCGAAGGGCGTCGCCGGGACGCTCTCCGCTTCCATGTGTTCAATCAGCGCGATCTGCTCCGATTCGCCGGGAATGATGAAGCTCATCTGCTCCAGCACGGGGTCATAATCCGTCAGGCGTAGATCAGCTCCGACAGGATCGTCTCCTCGGCCTGCGCCTGCAGCGCGTTCATGCTCTGCACCCAGGTCATCTGATCCCGCGCCTTCAGCGCCTCCGTCACGCCCGCCTGCTTCGTCAGCTCGTTCATCAGGCTTTCGAGCCGGTTCTGCGCTGTCTGCTCGATCTCCTGCAGGTGCTCCATCAGCTGCCCGCTGAGCATCAATCTCGTGTACAGTCCCGGTCGATTCTCTTCCAGATAGTGCCGTCTCAGCAGCCCGTACTTGCCCAGTGGCATCTGCTCCGCTTCGGTCAGACCCAGGTCGGGCAGCAGATAGTCTCCGTTCTGCCTGTACTCCAGTTCGATCATGTTCCATACTCCTTTCTGTCTGCCGGATTGTCATTTCAATCTGCCGCAGCACCTGACCTGTGATCATACTGACCGCGTTGCCAAGCTCTCCGGCAGTTGCAGGGGTGTTGAAGTTCAGCACCTCGGTGAAGTCCTCCCGGTACAGCTCCGGCTCCAGTCCGCATCGGAGCTGAAGGCTGTAGGCGATGCTGGCTGCTGCGGCCTGCCGGAAGGACGCTCCGATGTTGAATTCATCATACTCCGAAAGGAAGGAATCCGCAACGCTGTCGAGGATGTCCCTTCTATGCTCCCGCCAATAAGCCAGCGCCTGCTGGCTGGAAATCTGCTGGATTTGCTCCACAAGAGGCATTTCAGCGTCTGCGTTGTATGCTTCTTTCAACATTCTGCGGACAGGCTGCTCCGTCTGTTCGGTTATTCGCCACGGCTCGATATCTCTCGACTCGCGACGTGTGCCAGTATCCAATACATCAAAGACATAGCGCACGCCCATTCCGCCAGAACCGGCAGTCAGCAGCGCGATGCCCTTAGAGCCGCGCCGGATGTACCGGTGCATGGTGTTGTTCCAAAGCTCGTACCCGGCACAGGCCGTTGCATCCGGGCGCTGGGCATAGATCAGCAGCTGATCACGATAAGGGTACTTATACAACCTGGATGATGTGCCCAGAAACGCCGCCCAGTCCAGATAATCTCCGGTGATCTTTCGGGCAGTGTCATCAGCCAGAGAAGCGTAAATCTGTGCCTTTGTAGCCATGTGTTTCTCCTTCCTGTTTAGTATTGGTCAATCATGAAATCGGGTGCGATATCAGAAACAAGCCGGTCGAATTCGTCATCGCTCATCCTGCTCAGACTTGCAATGACCTTTTCAGCCAACTGTTTGAGATCCGTCTCATCGTATGCCAGATAGGTCATCATGTCTCGCAACTCGGCAATCGTGCCAAGACGGGTTCCCTCATTGTAAAGACAGATCAGGGTGATCTCTTCCGTGAGAAACTGGGTCAAGCAGTCACCTTCTTTCGTCAGATTTCGTCGCTTTTCGCGCAGTCAACACAGCACGCGGGCTCACCTGCGGTGTGCCAATATGGCTGCTGACAGATATCGCATTGCCTCAGGCTTTGCGGGTATGTTTCTTCAGCAGTATCACTGTCATCTCCGCCATACCACAGCGCATACGCTACGAGATCCTGAAGATCCCAATCAGCAGGCAGCACAACCTCCAGAAAGTAATCGCAGTCAATTGCCCCATCCTGAACAAGTTGATAATTGGTGTTGATGATGTGACAGCGTTCATCGGTCAGCGCGCAATTGCCGGCATAGCAGTTGGCACACTCCTCTTGAGCAAGCGCCCGGATGCGCTTGAATATCTGTTTGTTCGTCATGGGCACCTCAATTCTCGCAGGGGCAAGGCTTGCCCCTGACGAAAGGAGGACATCACACCGGATGGCGGATGTCCTCCTCAGTCAGATAGATGCCATAACGGCCCAGCTCAGGGATGGCATTATTCTCAGCCTCGTTCCGGGCACGCTGATAGTCGCCTTCATCGCTGCCCACGTTGAGCGTATTCAGTGAATAGACAGGACTGTCCAGCCTGAGCGCCCGGTACTCGTCATAGCGGGCGACCTGCCGGACACCATTTTTGCGGCACAGGTAATCCATGATGCCAACCAGGAACAGCGCACAGCGGTACTGCTCATCGTCATAGAGGCGTTCGATCCACTCGTTCTGGTCGATTCCGTCGATGAACGCCAAATCGCCGGTGGCGCGAAGCCTGCCCAGCATGGAGTCTGCCAGAACATAGAAGTTCATCAGGGCGTGATTGTCATGTACAGGAATATGGGTATGAGCAGCACGCTCAAGCTCAAGCTCTTCCCAGTAGTCTTCGAGGATGTCCTCAACACTGACATCCAGCGCATACGCGAGGTTGTACAGAGTTACGGCTGCACAGCGATCCAGCTGCGCCTTGCCGTTCAGAATGTCGCGCAGCGTGGACTCGGGGATATGGCTACTGGCGCTTAGTTCGGCGCGGGTCAGGTTTCGGGATTTCATCAGGTTATTCAGAAACATCATATTATCTCTCCATTTCTTGTGTCTTGGGTTTGATGGCCGGCACAGGGGTACTCGGCGTTGTTGTCTGCTCACGCTTATGTGCCCTCCGTGCTTCCTTGTCATAGCAGTAGAGGTAGAAGTTGTAGTCCCCGCGCTGCGGAATGCAGCGGAGGCAGTATTCGTATTGGCTGGTTTCAGCACGATACCCGTAGTGGCCATTTCCTATGGCTCCATCATAGCTGCAACCCTTGCGCATCGACGCAAAATTCGACAGCAGACCGCCTTCATTGCGCAGGCCATCGACAATCGTTTGAAGCTCCTGCTGGAATTTCTCATTGTTCAGCTTGGGCGAATGGTCGAACCAGCTCGTCCAGAACTCAGTGCCGCTTCTGCCGAAATCCCCCCGCAAGTAGCCGACACAGCCGCGCTCAGCATCTGTTTCTTCATGACTCGAATACAGCCAGTCCGCCTTTTCTGCTTCAATAGGTTTCCAGGTCATCTGATTATTCAGGTCGTGCTCCGCGTCTTTGAGTATGCTTTCAAATGCATACAGCGCAGTGCGGGTATAATCACCATAGATCAACGAGACATCAGGGGTGGACATCCCTTGCTGCTCGGCAAAGGATGATGTATCTGCTGCATCCAGCCATGAGGTAAGCTCAGCCTGTAAATCACTCACAAGCTCTAGCATGGATTCGCCTTGTTCGCCCGCATACATCAGCTCTTCCACACCCGCATCCGGGTCTTCAGAGGAAAATGAGAGCATCAGCTCCGAGCTGTTCCCTGTTCGGGTGTAGGTCAGGGCTGTATCATTTGGATAGTCAAAGGTGTAGCTTCGCACGATTTGCTCATCTGGAGTATCGATGTCCGGCTCCGGACGGTCATATTGGCTGTCGCACCAGTTCTCAAAGGATTCCATGGACTGATTCATGTACACTTGCATCACTCCTCACTACTCAGCGTTCCGGGTCATTCCTGGAAAGGCTCCTTGAACGGATATGGGATGAAGCAGGCTTGTCATGGTCATTGAGCAATCTGGACGCAGAGGATTTCTCCGCACGTTCTTCCTTGGGCCCGTTGTTGACGATCCCGTCGATCATGTTGTAATCATCCTCGAGCATCATTTCGGCGTTCTTCAGCGCGTTTTCGCGTTCAAGAAAGGCGGGCAGCTTATAAAATCCAAAGCTGTCCGTGTAATAGCACTCGGTCTGCCCATTCAGGTTGAGCGCGATCACGTCGCTGACGCTCAGGCTGTGACCGCGAAAATCATCGGGACGATTGAGGTTGAAGCGGGTGTACAGCCCTTCGAGAATGGCTTCGGGCGTTTTGCAAGAAGCAAGGGCAGGTGGAAGTGCGCCGGAGTAAACGAGGTCGTAGCGGCTTTCCGTCACGCTATGCGCGGCGTTTGCAAAGTTGCCGTCCCTTTGTCCGAGGCTGTGCAGCTCCGACAGGCTGGCAAAGCGCAGGCTGTGGTACTGGGGATCAGGCTTCAGCTGATAAATCGCAAAGCCATTTTCAGGAAGCTCACGGGGATTCTGCCCGGTTTTATCCATCATAGGATCACCTCCAAAAGCAGAGCGCCGTCATCGCTGCCAGCGCCCTGCACAGGTCGTTTATTCGCAGACCACCATGTCGCTGGTTCTCGCCCCATCAGAGATCACCAGCGAATACTGGTACGAGCCATCCTCCTTGACCTGACGGCAGATGCGCAGACCGTACTGCTCCGTGGCCGTGCCGCGTGCCAGCGTCAGCTCGAACTCCGATTCATTGAGGTAACGGTCACGGCGGACATCGTAAAAGTCAATTGACCACGTGCCCGACCATTCCATCTCGCGCCCGCTCTCAAGCTGCGTCCTGCCGGTCATGGAGCCATCCTCGCGGAAGGTGATGCGGCTTGCGTTGATGGAGCTGCCCGCATACAGCCGCCAGCTGCCGAGCATGGCCTGACGCGCCTCGCTCAGCTCCGTCACCGTTTCATACAGGCAGGCGGACGGCACAAAGCCGCGGAATCGCTCCTTGTCTGCCTCGGCTTCAATGTACGTCCATTCGCCCATGGTGCCCAGGCAAGTCACCTTGCTGTTTTCCGTCAGCCGGGCGAGGGGCATGCGGCTGACCAGCGGATCGTCCGTCACCTCCACATCGTAATGCACGACGGAGGGAATGCTCGTGAGGTTCAGCTCCGGCACCGTGACATCGGCGGGCAGCGCGTTCTTGTAGATGTAGCCGATTCGGTTGTGCGTATCGGTAATGTCGTACTGCACGAGAATCCAGTCGCCCTCGCTGCCAAAAACCTGAATCCAACCGTTGGTGCTGACACGGGCGCGGCTCTTTGCACCGCGAATGCTTTTGCTGTCGGGCGCGGAATAGACGGGATAGGTCTGGTTCGAGGTAAAGGAAACAAGGGAAGCACTGAGCGTTCCCGCAGGAATCGACGGCACATTGGCAGCGCCGATCATCGTCGTGGCAGGCTCATCAGCCAAAGCAATCGCGTAAAGCATAATCAGGGTGAGAATCAGAGTAATCAGTCTCTTCATAATTGTATGGGCTCCTTTCTTGTCAGTTGAAGGTGGGGCGGAGGATGGGCTTGCCGTCAGCATTATAGTCAAGATGCAGCGTGGCATCGTATTTCGTATGGGTCTTGGCAGAGCGCAGGCCGGTCTTCTTGACGCAGCCCTTCTCCAGCAGTTCCTTCACATCGCCGGATGTCAGCGGCTTCTCCGCGTCCTTCAAAATGCCGCCGGTCTTCCACAGCGCAAAGCTACAGGTGCGGTTCTCGCACATGAACCCCTTCGCACGCTCGGTGATCGCCGCACCGCACTTGGGGCAGGCGCCAAGCGCCTCCCGCAGCGGCGGGAAAAGCTGCTCAGCGTTCTCCGCGCGCTGGGTATCGCGGGTCATTTCCTGCACGAACCGGCGAATATCGCGCATAAAGTCTTCGGACTTTTCCTGTCCCTGCTCAATGCGTCCCAGCCGATACTCCCACTCCGCTGTCATCTGTGCGGAGCTCAGCTTGTCGGGCAGGATGGAGGTCAGCGCCTTACCCTTGGCGGTCGGAATCAGGACTTTCTTGCGTTTCTCTCCGACGCGCTCCACCAGCCTGGTTTCGATGAGCTTTTCCAGAATCGCCGCTCGTGTGGCAGGCGTGCCGATGCCCTTGTGCTCCGCATCCTCCGGCATGTCCTCCTTGCCTGCGCTTTCCATCGCGTGCAGGATCGTCCCCTCGGTGTGATGCGCCGGAGGCGTGGTCTGCCCCTCCCGGATTTCGGCGCTGGGGAAGGGAAACTCGAAGCCTTCGGTCATCTCTTCCGGAACAGTCAGGGAATTGTCCTCATCCTTTTCATCAGCACCTGCGCCAATGCTGCCCCGGAAGGCGCACCAGATGCGCTTCCAGCCCATCTGCACAACGCGCTTTCCCTTTGCTGTGAAGTCATGCCCGGCGCACTCGATATGCAGGATGGTTTCATCATATACGCAGGGATCATCCAGCGCACAGAGCAGTCTTGCACAGACCAGAAAAAGAAGATCATGTTCGCCAGTAGTCAACGTCTTAACGGCTGCTTCCTGACCGGGCATCGTGGTCGTCGGGATCAGCGCATGGTGATCCGTCACCTTGGCATCATTGATTACCGTTTCAACGTGGATTGCTGGTTCAAGGCCATCTGCAAAAGGGAGGGCTCCGCAAACCCTGGAGGCCAGCTCAGGCAGACCGGCTTCCATGTCGTGTGTCAGATACCGGCTGTCGGTTCGCGGATAGGTCAGCAGCTTCTTTTCGTACAGTCCCTGAGCATAGTCAAGCGTCTGCTGTGCCGTGAAGCCGTAGAGCTTGTTCGCATCCCGCTGCAGGCTGGTCAGGTCATACAGCGCAGGCGGGTTCTCGTTCCGCTGCGTATGCTCCACCGCCTTCACGACCGCATTGCTGTGATTGCAGGTATCCATCAGCCGACGGGCTTCGTTGAGGTCGTCAAAGCGTTCCGATACTGCACAGATTTCACGACCTGTATCAAGAGCAACCTTGTAATAGGTTTCCGGCCTGAACTCCGCAATGGCTTTCTCTCGCTGCGAGAGCATGGCCAGCGTCGGGGACATGACGCGCCCGATATGCAGCGTCGGACCGTAGAGCAGGGAGTACAGGCGCGTGGCGTTCATGCCGATAAGCCAATCCGCCTGAGCGCGGCAAAGCGCCGCCTGATACAGATTGTCGTAGGCGGACATGGGCTTCATGGCGCGGAAGCCCTCACGGATGGCGCTTTCCTCCATCGAGGAGATCCACAGACGGCGTACAGACTTCCGGCACTGCGCCGTCTGATAGACCAGCCGGAAGATCAGTTCGCCCTCACGTCCGGCATCCGTTGCGCAGATGATGCCGGTCACGCGGGGATCGTTCATTAACGCCTTGAGGATGTCAAACTGCTTTTGGGTCTCGTCGGTGACGGTGTACTGCCATTTCTCGGGGATGATCGGCAGATCTGTGTAGCGCCAGCGAGCGTACCGGGCATCGTAGACCTCGGGCAGCGCCAGCTCGACGAGATGCCCGACGCACCAGCTGACCAGAAATCCCTTGCCCTGCAGGTAGCCGTTCTGACGTTCGGTGGCTCCCACAACCTCCGCAATCGCCCTTGCGACGCTCGGTTTTTCTGTAATAATCAGTTCCATATTGTTTTTTCCTCCATGAATGCGTTACCCCGGAGCAGGTGCTCCGGGGCTGTGTTACTTCTGTTCGGTGCTCTCGTCCTCGTCATCGTCGTCGAGATCAAGCTCGCTGTCCGCATGGCGCGCAGCCGGTTGATTCCTGCCCTTCAGGAAAATGACCGCTCCAACGACGCCGATGCCCACAATGGCAAAAAGCGCGAGCAGCGCCGTGGTCTTGTCGGTCGTGGGCTGCGCGGGAGCCTGCGTCGGCTGCGGCGTAATGACGGGCGCAGCGGTCGGCTCAGGTGTTACATAGATGATCTCCGGCGTGGGCGTGGGCACAGCTTCCTTCTCCTCGTCGGACATCAGCGCCAAAAGGTCGCGCTCATCGACGAGGTTCAGGAAATATGTCTCGTACATCTCCGCCTCTTCATCAACCGGCTTGTCGTAGTCGATGACGAGATAGAAGGTGTTGCCGTTCTTTGTTTGCAGCGTGATGAACTGCTTGTTGGTTGCCGCAGAGTACAGCACATCCAGCGTATGGCTGTTGCCGTCCGCCTGATAGGGCATACCTGGGCCGATGGTGATGTACTCGGTCTTGATGATCGTCTCCGGCGCGGGCGCGGCAGTCGGCTCTGGCGTGGGATCAGGCTTGTCCTGCACATAGATGAGCGAGCTGCCCAAGCCGTTAAAGCGGTTGGGTGCAGGGGCATTGGTTGCTGCGAGTACAGCAGTCGGCGTGGCTGTCGCCTCATCAGTCGGCTTCTTCGTCGGCTTCGGCGTGGCCGTCGGCACGGGCGTGGGATCAGCGGGCTTTTCGTAATGCGGATTGGTCAGTGTAAACGGCTCGGAGAAGTTGCCCGCGTAGTCAAAGGCGCGGACAGCCAGCTTCTCAAACTGGTTCATATTCGCATCCAGCTCCACATTCAGTATCCCGTTTGTCATCGTGGTGAACAGCATACTGTTGACCTGCACGCCGGCGACGCCGGACAGATCATCTTTGGCATCAACCTGAAGGGTTGTGCCGTTGATGGACGCGGTGAGCACCGGCGCAGTCAGGTCGATGCACGTCACCTCCGCGCTTTCCTCAAATGCATGACCATGCGGATCGGTCATGCGCAAGATGAAGGTGCCGTTTTCATGGAGCGTCAGCTCGGCACGGCCATCTGCAAACAGGTTTTCGCAATCCACCCAGTTGCCGTCGTTCATCCGGTACTCGATTTTCTGCCAGCCCAGCTTGTCCTTGTCCGTGATGGATACCTTCATGACGGCTTCTTTTCCGCTTGTCCAGCCACCCGGCGCAGTCAGGAGGATTCTGTACGGCGAAACGCTTTCCATGGGCACCTCTGCGGGCGTGGCCTTCCCCTCTGCGATAGCCCAGACAGGAAAAAGGGCTGTCAGCAGCAGAAATATCGCCATACCCAGCGGCAAAACACGCTTACGCATCGTCATCATCATCCATCACCTCCTCATCAGGCAGCGGCACAGGGGTATCTGACTTGGCAGACGCAGAGGTTACATCCTTGGGCAGCTCCGGCACCAGCCTGTCCCCAAACATGGATTTCATAATCTCCGCAAGCTGCTCCGGGGTCACGTTGTACAGCTCCGCCGTGGCATGGATGGCTGTGCGATCCGCCTGCTTGACAAGCCCACGCAGGTCTTCCACTTCTTCCTGAAGTTCAAGAAGCTCTTGCTCTCTTCTGTCAAGCAGCGCATGGAGCTTCTGGCGGTCGGCGGGATAGCGTTTCTTTTTCTTTTCGGTCATGGTTCCTCCTTAAAGTGGCAGGCGGCCAAAGCCATACAGTCGCTTGGACCATTTCTCGCTTTTCAGGTCGGCAAAGCCGACCGGGTCGCCTGCGTGAATCATCATGTCGTTGCCCACATAGATGCCTACATGGGTGATACCCTTGACATCCGCGCCCATCGTTTTCTCGAAAAAGACGAGATCGCCGGGACGAGCGTTCGCCTTGCTGACATCGCTGCACAGAGAGTAGAGCCCATTGGCACCTGTCCGCCCTACATCGCATACGCCGGAGTTGTTAAAGACCCAGCAGACGAAGCCTGAGCAGTCAAAGCCGGTATCGGGGTTGCTGGCACCGTACACATAGGGATAGCCGATGTACTTCTCGGCCTCGACCATCAGGGCAAGGAAATCGGGATCAGCCCGAAGAAGCTGCTCCGGAATGGTGTAGTTGACCAGCTTGTATTTGGACTGCACACCGCGAATCTTCACGTTGGTTTTGCCAACCGAGGAAATGACGGGGATGTCATCGTCCTCAATCTCCATGAAGTACTGCGGATCTTCCAGAATCACGGTCTCGCCATTCCAGTTGTCCATGTCAAAGGTGCTGGTATCTTCCGCCACAGCATCCTGAGCAGAGAAAAACAGGGAAAGCAGGAACAGCGCCGCGATGGCGGCGATTATCTGACGGGCGATGGTCACGGTAAGGTTTTCGTTGTTTCGATTCATCATCAATGGAATGCTCCTTTCAAATCTGCGCATGGAAAAGGAGCCCTGCCAAATGCAAGGCTCCTTTCAGCCGATGATCAGTTGGGTACTCGTCCAAACGAGTGGAAATGTGTCTGCCAATAAGCATCGCTGAGATCGGCATAGCCGATGGGGTTGCCGCAGTGCAGCATCATCCCGTTTCCTACATAGATGCCGCAATGCGTGATTCCGGCGACATCTTCGCCCATCGTGCCCTCAAAGAACACGACGTCTCCGGGCTGCGCCTGGTCATCCGGCACGGTGCGGCACAGGCTGCGCAGCCCCTTGGCGCCCAGCCTGCCGGTGTTGCAGACGCCGCTGGTTGTGAACACATACGAGACAAAGCCGGAGCAGTCGAAGCTGGTTTCCGGGCTTGCGCCGCCCCAGACATACGGATAGCCGATGTACTTGATCGCTTCCTCCATCAGCGCAGCGAATGAAGGATCGGCATCCAGGGTTTCCTGCGGGATGTCGTAGAGTGTTGGATCGCGGAGCGGCACTGCATAGGGATTGCCGGAGAAGATGCCCTCCATATTGCCATGCGAGGCCATGTACAGCGCGTACATGCCCATGGTGTGATGACTCATGCTGACAACCGGCAGATGGGATAGGTTCTTGTTCTCCAGCTTCACGTTGCAGATGTTGTGCGCATAGGGCACCTGCACGTCATAAGTGTAGGTTTCGATATGCTTCTGCCCGGTGACAGTGTCGGTCACGATGCGGTTTCCGGTTCTCGCTTCCGTCCGATATCGGGTTTCTGTTGAAACAGTCTGCGTGACAACGTATTGAAGATCAAAGTATTTCTCGATCACCGGATAGGCGGTGTCCAGCGTCCACTCCTGTCCGTCGAAACAGGCGGAGATGATGGCGATGAGCACATAGGGATCGTGCCAGATTTCATCGGCATCAACATTGTATTCGTCGTAGCCTGGGTGGTACTGCTCGTAGCGGTCCATTTCGTCCTGCAATTCACGCTCCTTGGCGGTATAGGCGCGCTCCGCGGCGCGTACATCGTCCTCCGTCGCCGGATAGGTGCCGATGATGAGTGATTCCAGCACCGATTGAGCCAACGGCGTACAGGATTGCAGGCTGCCCATGAGGATCAGCAGCATCGCGCACAGCAGGATGATCAGCCTGGAGGAAGGATGGCTTTGGAAAACCTCTGCCACCCGTTCCACGATGTCACCCGCTCCGCGAACGGTCTTGCTCGTAGCGACAGCACTTTTTTCCGCATCGTCCACGGCATTTCCGGTAGCCTTCATCGCGGCATATTCCTTGCGGATGGCGCGTTTTTGCTGCCAGCGGGACAGCGGATTGCTGGTAAACTGCGGATTCTCCGCGCGATGTTTGGCCTCCAGATACCGGATGTTAGCTTCATCCAGCGCACGTTCAGCCTTTTGCGCCTGTCTATAGGGACGCAGCTTCTGTGCATGATAAGCATGTTCGCCCCTCTGCAAGGCGGAGGTACTGAGCCTGTCGCCTTGCAGCACCGCGCTTACCGCGGCGTTGTCATCTTCATTGGCCTCTGCAAGCTGCTGATGCAGCTGATCGTGTACCGATTCCATCGGACGCTGAACAGGATGCCGGAGACGGGAGGGCGGTTTTGCTTCGGTTTCCTCAAACCGGAGATGGATTTTCTTTTTCCTGGCATGGGGCGAAGAAGCATCACCCGCCTCCACTCCTGCCTGTGGAGCAGGGGACGTGGGCGCAGGCGCTTTCCCGGAGGGCTTTGGAGAGTGCCCTTCCTTTGCTGCCTGCTTCTTCTGCTGAGAAGGCTCAGGGGATGGTGATGCCGGTTCATGCAGTTCAGCCGCATCCGCTTCAATCTGCTGCATGGCATCCTGCTCGGTTTGAATCTCCTCGGCGGTCAGCTTCAGGCGGCGCGTTTGCAGCTTCTTCTTGGCTGCATCGTATCGGTCCGCAGCTTGTTCTGCCTTTTCCGCCTTTTGTGCCAGCTCCGGGTTTTCCAGCTCCTCCTTCGAGAAGCACAGCCGGGGAGAGCCGCGGTTACGGGTTTCAGTCAATCAACAGCACCTCCTTGGGGTGTCATTATGACGCACAAGCCCATGCGGGCTTTGTTTGTGGACTGTTCCATGTCGTGTTCCTTCAAAAGGGTACAGAAAAACCGGCATGGATCGTACATGCCGGTTTGAGGGGATAGATGCGCTATATGCTCTGCAAAGCGCTGTGTGAATTGCCATTACTCCATAGGGTTTTCTTCTTCGTCCTCCATTGGGAAAAGGTACCCCATCAGTTTCCATACAAGCTCTTCTGCCCGATCCGGCAAAGAGTCATAGGACACGACCTGCTGAGAAACGCCGTTGCGATAGGTGATGTCGAGCTGCCAACAGACCGGTGTATCGCCGATCTCCGATTCATCCTCTGCATCATCCCGCTCGTCATCATCATTCCGATCATCTTTGCCTAAAGCGTAGTCCTCCTGCCAGCAAAAAATCTCCAGATGCTGAACTATCCATTTGAGCAGCTTCGTCATCTTATCCGACGGGATATGAACAGCGTGTTCCTGCCCATCCTCCGTCATGCTGATACTGGAGTCCTTCCTGCTGACACGAAAAATGGCGTTCAGAAAGATTTCATCGCCGTACTCATCATAGACATCGTCGTTCACCATGAGCGACAGGTGATCTACATGGTACTGCTTTTTCTGCCGATTGCGTTCTTCAAACGGAAAACGGCACTCGTAGGCTTGTTGAGCCGCCTCTTTGATGGCCGGGCGATCGTCATGGCAACGCTTTTTCAGCCATGCGCATTGCTCCTTGGACAGATACCATGGCAAATTCAGGATACGCGTCAGCGTCATTGCCTGATTGCGTTCCTCAAGGGGCATAGCAGCGCAGCTTTTGCAGATGTGAGCCGCATGGCCTTTGCCTGAGAATTTTTCATTGGCCTTGTGCTCGCCACAGATTTTACAGTAGTGACCGGTCTTCTTCATTGATTTAGCCCTCATGGCCAATGATCGCCTTGAAGCGATATTTCCCATAGTCTGCGCCATTGAGACGCTCAAGCAAGTCTGCTTTGCGCATCTTGGTCAGCAACGCACTGGCAGGAGAGCCGGTCAGTCCTGTAGTCTGCATAACATCGCTACGATTAAAAGCCGTTTCTGTGCCATACCGCTCATACAGTAAGTAAATTTTTTCGAGCGTAGGCTGCTTGTAGGGCAGCACCCGAATCCATTGAGGAACGGCACCTTTCTGACTTCCCGTTTTCCTGTTTTCCTGTTTTCCTGTTTTCCCGACTTCAACGCCGTAATTCAGATTGAAAAGCGTCACGATAAAATTCGTGCGATCCGAGTAAAACTGCGGCTCCAACGCCTCGCGGAAATTGACCGCCCGGTGGTAATCTGCCTTGATCTTCTTGAAGCCGCTGCCCCGTCGCTCCATGTAGTTCATCCTGCTGAATACGTCTGCGATCACAGGATTGCGGCGCTTGGAGGGAACAGTGTCGGTATTCAGGTCCTGCACCAGCGAGCCATCCATCATGCCGCCGGGAGAGTAAATCTCCATCCGATCATCAAAGATGTCAATATGCACCTCGCTGCCGGTGATCATGTAATCCCTGTGAATCAGAGCGTTGACCAGGCACTCGAGCACCGCGCGTTCCGGATAGTCGGGCATTTCTGCGCGCCCGGTATCCGTCTTTTTCCAGCGCTTTTTTGTGTTGTTGCGTACAAATTCCTCTCCGCCCTGCAGCAGAGCAATCAAACTGCCGCTGAACTCCTTGTCGTCCAGCGCTTCCATCACGCCGGACGCCTTGTCCAGCCCATTCCAGCGGGTGCAGAACAGCCGGGAGAACCGCATGGGCGATTCGTCGGCCAGCAGCGCACCCGCATGGGTCAGGAAGCCCTTTTCATCCACCAGACCGAACGAAACAAAATCCTGTGCGTCCAATTCAAGTCCAGTGCGCTGGCGGTAAACAGAGCGGAGCTTGGTAAAGGCAAAGTTCTCAAACCGATACAGCGTGGGGAGGCTGTCATAGGTGCTGTTGCTTCCACGAAGAACGAGCCGTTTCAGGTCGGTGGCTGTAGCCTGTACGCTCTCATTGCCCACACGGATATAGGCGATACGCCCGCCATCTCCAATATAGTAGTATGGCGTTTCAGCCCCTGGAGCGACGTGAAGCAGAATGAAGTCCTTTCCTTCCTCCTGCTTGATCTGCAGCTCAATCGACGGAATGGGATCCATCTTGCTTTTGACAGCCTCGCTGATCTTCTCGCTGGCTGTTTTCACATCAGGAAGCCCTTTCAAAGCGTCATCATCCGCAATGCCGAACAGGAGAACGCCACCGTTGCCATTGGCAAAGGCGCTGACGCTCTTCAGCCAGCTTTTGGGTCTGCGCTCTTCCAGCGTTTCCTTTTTATCGTATTCCGTTGCTTCGCCAATATAGGCTCTGATCTTCACCACATACACCTCATTGCACTGTTTTCATCAGCCATAATGAAAAGCTCATTTCCTTTATATTATAAGCGGGAAAGCCATGAATATCAAGCGCCGTGAAGGCGGTCTATCGCAGCGCGCCATAAGCGGCGCATTGCAGGCTCACGGAAGGGCGCTGTCTGCCGGAGTTGCCGCATGACCCGCGAGATCAGACATCTTTGTCGTCATGATGCGATACAGCCTGGTATTCTTCGGGAACCGATCCTGGAACGGCAGGATGACATTGCCATAGAACAGCAGGCTCTCGCCTTCGCCGCTCTGGGTGACGTAGGACAGCTGATGCGGAGAAATGCCTAGCTTCTTCGCCAGAATCTCACGGTCACCCGCTGCCTGGTTGAGCATATAGATGTAGTCGGAGTTCTCGAAAATGTTCTCGATCTCCTGACTGGCAAGCAGGTCTTTGACGTTCTGCGTGATGCCCGTTGGAATGCCGCCCCACTTGCGGAACCTCTTCCAGATTTCCACGGAGTATGCCGCCGTCTGCTCCTCCTTGAGCAGCAAGTGGAACTCGTCCATGTAGTACCGGGTGGATTTGCCCTCGGCGCGGTTGGCGGTGACGCGGCCCCACACCTGATCCTGCACGATGAGCATCCCCAGCTTCTTGAGCTGCTTGCCCAGCTCCTTGATGTCGTAGCAGACCAGCCGATTGTTCACGTCCACGTTGGTGCGATGGTTGAACACGTTCAGGGAACCCGTCACATAAATTTCCAGCGCTGTCGCCAGCGTCTGCGCTTCCTTTTCTTCCTGCTCTCTCAGGGCGTTGTACAGATCCTCCAGAATAGGGATATTTTCCGGCCTCGGGTCGTTCAGGTAGGGCTGGTAGATGATGTGAACCGCGCGGTCGATGATGGTCTTTTCGATAGGCTGCAGGCCATCGCGCCCGCCGACGATCAGCTCGCACAGCGACAAGATAAAGTCGGACTTGAGTGTCAGCGGATTGTCATCATCGCTGTAATTGAGGTTGATGTCCATCGGGTTGATGTAGCTGTTGCTGGTGGGCGAAATGCGGATTACCTGTCCGCGGAACGTGTTGACCAGCGGGAAATACTCGCCCTCGGGATCGCAGATGATGATGTCATCATCGGTCAGCAGAATGACGTTGCAGATCTCACGCTTTGCCGCGAACGATTTGCCGGAGCCCGGTGTGCCCAAAATCAGGCCATTAGGATTTTTCAGTTTCTTGCGATCCACCATGATCAGGTTATGAGAAAGGGCGTTCAATCCGCAATACAGCGCCTCGCCGCCGGACTGAAACAGCTCCTGCGAGGTAAAAGGAATGAAAATCGCGGTAGACGAGGTCGTCAGTCCGCGCTGAATTCTGATTTTGTTGAGGCCCAGCGGTAGGCAGGAAACCATGCCGTTTTCCTGCTGAAAGTCCAGCGGAACCAGCTGGCAGTTGTGCTGCTGTGCAAGGCTCTGCGCCTGCTTGACGTTGAGGGCAAGTTGTTTCTTGTTGTTTGCCGTGTTCATCACCAGAAATGTAATGAGGAACATGCGCTCGTTGCGGCTCTGCAAATCTTCCAGCAGCTTCTTTGCTTCGCCGCCGTAGGTGGCCAGATCGGACGGAATGATGTCCATATCATATCCGGCACGGACGGCCTTCTTCTGTTCCTCGATCTTCATCTTATCGAGGTCGGTGATCTTGCGTTTGACATTCCGGATGGCTGCCACCTGGTCGATAGCCTGAATGTGCAGGGACACGACGAGGCTGGATTCCATAGCGAGGAAATCCGCAAGGCAGCGGTCGTTGAGGTCGGAAGCCAGAATCGAAAAGAAACTGACTGCCGCCTGCTTCTTTCCCATGCCAAAGCTGCGCTTTTCGCGGAAATCAAAGCTGGATGGCGCGATGAAGTCCTTGGTAGAAAGGCCGGATGGCGGGAGCCACTTCCAGTCGAACAGGAAAGGTGCTTGGGTGTCCATGTGAAACATGTCATGCATGAGCTTCAGCCGCTCACGCCCGTCAAGCGGAGAAGCAGAGACACCCAACCGCTTGAAGCTGTTCAGCAGATCAATCTCGATGCGATCTAGTCTCGGCTTAGCGATCCTGATATTCTCCGCTTCGATACCGAAGGTGATGAACTTGGTCTTGGTCAGGCCGTTGTTGCCCTTGGCTTGCTGGTTTTGCAGCATTTCCGCATACTCGCTGCGGATTTCGTTGTTGCCGTCATCCCTGTCGGGAATCAGGATGCTCTGCTCAAACGTTTCCGTGCTGGCAGTCAGGTCGAGGAACGAAAACTGCAGGTGAATGCTGCTGTCAAAATAGTTGAGGAAATCGCACCAGCCCTCGAAGATTGCTGTCTTGTCGTCGTTCTGCGCGAGCTGATAATTGATGTCCTGAAATTGAATGGTCTTGGTGTAATACTGATCCGAGACGCGGCAGATGCCGTCCGGCCACATGCGCTGATAGGGAATAGTGTCCTGTGCGGAATACGATCCCTTCTTTCCCTTCTGCCGATGCCGGGCCATGAGCGACTTGAGCTGCTGCTTTTCTGCGCGCGTCAGCTTGATCTTGTTAGTGCGGTGATTTGCCATGAAGGATTTTCTTCACCTCCCGCCTTGTGCGGATATTCTGGTCGATGGTTGCATAGAAGTTTTCGGTCTGGTACACCCTCGTGCGGGGACGGACGAAACGCGTCTGAATATAGTGCTGCAGAAGCACCTCAAGCGGCTGCCCATGCTGCTCATAGATGGCGAACATGAAAAAAGGCATCATGGCCGCGATCATGATCAGAGCAGCCATGCTGGAGCCCATGGTGTCCTTGGTTACAAAAAACAAAGGCACGCCGACGAGCGCGCCCAGACCGAAGCAAAAGACCTGACGCTTGGTCAGGTTAAACAGGAACTTGGTTTTGACCCTTGTCAGATCCTTGGGAACAGGCACATATGCCATGTGAATTCTCCTTTCCTGCGGCAAAGTTGTTGCTGCTGCCAACTGCGATTGACCCTCTGAAAGGGCATGGACCGTCTTTGCGGCAGATGCTTGCCGGTCTGACTGCGGCTTCCCTGCCGCTTGGGTTTTCGTTTTCGCAGTACATTGTGCCGCTTCCGGCTTTGGCTGTCCGGTACATGGACAGCAGATGAATGGTTTCTGGTGTTTTTGCTCATGGCGTTCTCCTCATGAGGCTCAATGGGCATTGAAGATCGATTTTGCGACGCTGCTGCTCTTGAACAGCGTGAAGCACAATAGCACCGTATATCCGATGCACGTCCAGAGCGCCGTGCTCACATCGCTGTCCACGCTGATATTCTGCACCAGCACTGCGTAAATGCCGACGCAAACCATGATAAGAAATGCCTGAAAGCCCAGCGCGAATAGGGAACGTAAATAGTTCTGACCCATCTGTCCCCATTCGCGATTGACCATGGTTGCCATCGGGATGGGCGCAACCGAGGTGATCATGTAGATCTCGATCATTCGCCCATAGGTGATGATGAAAATGCAGATGCTCAGCGCCCATGCGATGATGCCAATCAGCGAGGACTGGAACCACAGACCAAACAGCGACCCGATCTCCATATCCATGAGTCGGGCTTCAATATCGTCCATCAGTCCGCTGACGTTCATGGCAGTGTCTCCGATAATCACACCCGCCGCCTGATTGACCACATGCTGCGCTACGTCAAATACGCCCATGACGATGTTCCAGGTGTTCGTCACGATGAGCACCGCAGCAAACGTTTTGAACACCCACTTGAAGAAGATGAACGTATCGAAGTCGTGCATGTTGTTGCGGTCGATCAGCATTTGGATCAGCTCCAGGCACATGACGAAGGTGAGGATGATACCGGCGATGGGAACCATAACATTCTCGGACAGGCTTTTAATCATGCCGAAGATGCTGCCGTTCCACGTCTGCGGCGAAGCGCCCACTGTACCGGCGACATCCGCCACTTGGGAATTGATGTTGTCAAACAGCCCGGAAAGATTGCCGACCACGCCGCTGACCAGCAGCTCCTTGAGCCACTCGGTAATCTTGTCCCAGATAAAATTCAAAGGCGCATCCCTCCTTGATGCCCTCTCCCGGAAACCCGGGAGAGAGCAGAAGATTGGTTGGTGTACATCAGCCGAACAGGCAGGAGAGAAGGTAGGACAGATAAAGTCCAGTCTTTACCTGACCGTCCGACAGTGAGAGCTTCCACATAAGAAGTGCCATCAGGCAAAGAATGATTCCTTATTAGAAGGCTGTGATAACTTGAACAACATGTGCGAGAAACTGCAGTATCTGATGTGTGAGATCAAGGATAAAGATGAGATCACGATCGGAATCAATCCGTTTACTTCTCCGGAAGACATTAAACAGATGTATGCTCCGATCTTAGAGAGAATTTTTAAATCCATTGGCAAGAAAGCAAAAGTTATGATTGTTAAGGACTACGATTCCCTCGGTGTTCATATCAAAGACGGTATTTTAGATGGTGGATGGTTCTCACCAATGGCATATACAACTGCATGTGAGATTGCAGACATTACACCGGTAGCAACACCAAAAGTAAACGGTAAAGATTATTACAACGGATATATTATTACAAGAGCAGATTCCGGAATTAATTCCATCAGTGATCTGGAAGGAAAGCATTTCGGATATGTAGATAAAGGAAGTGCATCAGGATATCTTTATGCAAGATACAGCATCCAGCAGGATGGTCATGATCCGGAGAACTTCCTCGGCGAAGTTACATTTGCAGGAAGCCATGATCAGGTTATCGCAGGTGTATTGAGCGGAGAGTACGATGCAGGTGCAACTTACAACGAGGCTTATGAGAAAGCAGAGAAAAATGGTGCCGATATGTCTAAGATCAGAATTATTTCTAAGACCGGTAACATTCAGAAGGATGCAATTGCATTCTCGAACAAGATAGATCCTGAACTGATGAAGACGATCAAAGATGCATTTGTGAACTTCCACGACTTCAACGGTCTGACCACTCCGGTAACCGGATTCGTAGAAGGTAAGGATTCTAACTATGATTTGATTCGTGATGTGCAGAAAAGTAAATAAAGTTTGAAAAAAAACTGGTATTTTTCCTGACACTGTGCTATAATTTCTAAATGACTGCTAAAAGGACAGCTTTCTGTCCTTTTTCGCAGTCTTAAGCATGGAAGTACATCGTATTTATATATAAGGAGGAAATTGTAATCATGAGTGTACAGGTAGAGAATCTCGAAAAGAGCATGGCAAAACTTACCATCGAAGTTTCTGCCGAGAAATTAGAGGAAGCTTTACAGGAAGCATACAACAGACAGAAAAACAGAATCAGTCTTCCTGGATTCCGTAAAGGTAAAGTGCCAAGAAACATGGTAGAGAAAATGTATGGACCGGAAATCTTTTATGAAGATGCAGCAAATCTTTTAATCCAGAAAGAATACGGAGCAGCAGTAAAAGAGAGCGGTGAAGATGTTGTTTCCCAGCCGGAGATTGACATCGTTCAGTTAGAAAAAGGAAAACCATTCATTTTTACAGCAGAAGTTGCCGTAAAACCGGAAGTAACACTTGGCAAGTACATGGGCGTAACAGTTACTAAGATTGATACGACTGTTACAGACGAAGAAGTAGATGCAGAAGTAGAAAGACAGAGAGAAAACAATGCCCGCAGCATTACCATCGAAGACAGACCGGTTGCTGATGGAGATACAACAGTCATCGACTTTGAAGGATTCGTAGATGGAGAGGCATTTGAAGGCGGTAAGGGAGAGAATTATCCGTTAGTGATCGGTTCCCATTCTTTCATTGATACATTTGAAGATCAGCTGATCGGCAAGAACTCAGGTGAGGAAGTAGAAGTAAACGTTACTTTCCCGGAAGAGTATCAGGCAGAAGATTTAGCCGGAAAACCTGCAGTATTTAAAGTAAAGATCAACGAGATCAAAGGAAAAGAACTTCCTGAATTAGATGATGACTTTGCGCAGGATATTTCAGAGTTTGATACTCTTGCAGAATACAAAGAGGATGTTAAGAAAAAACTTCAGGAGCAGAAAGAAGCTGCTGCAAAACGTGATAAAGAGGATGAGGCAATCCGTAAGATCATTGATAAATCTAAAATGGAGCTGCCTGAACCAATGATCGAGATGCAGGTTCAGAACATCATCAACGATTTTGCAACCAGAATTTCCCAGCAGGGACTTAGCATGGAGCAGTACATGCAGTTCTCAGGAGCAACGATTGACAGCTTAAAAGAGCAGGTACGTCCGGATGCAATTGAGCGTATCCAGAGTTCTCTTGTATTAGAGGAGATTGCAAAAGCAGAAAACATCGAAGTATCTGATGAAGAATTAGATAAAGAGTTCGAGAGACTGGCAACAGCTTACAGAACAGATGTAGAGAGCTTAAAAGAATATGCCGCTGAGAGTGAGATTCAGGCAATTAAAGATGACCTTGCACTTCAGAAAGCAGCAGATCTCATTATGGAAAACGTAAAAGAGAGAGCAAAACCAAAGAAGAAAGCAAAAGAAGAAGACAAGGATACAGATAAAGAAGAAAAATAGTAAGCGTTGAATTGCAGACTGGTTCTATCACAGGACCGGTCTGTAGTAGATTTTAAGCACTATTTTATAAAGTTTTTATAAATTGGAGGTTATATCATGAGTTATATTCCTTATGTCATTGAACAGAACAGCCGTGGAGAACGTTCTTACGACATCTATTCAAGATTATTAAAAGACAGAATTATATTTCTCGGAGAAGAAGTAAACGAAGTGACTGCAAGCAGTATTGTGGCACAGATGTTATTCTTAGAGTCAGAAGATCCGGGGAAGGATATTAATTTCTATATTAATTCACCGGGAGGCATTGTACCCTGTGGATTTGCAATTTATGATACAATGCAGTATATTAAGTGTGATATTTCTACCATTTGTATCGGTATGGCTGCGAGTATGGGAGCATTCCTGTTAGCCGGTGGTACAAAGGGCAAGAGAATGGCATTGCCGAATGCTGAGATCATGATCCATCAGCCGTCCGGCGGAGCAAAAGGACAGGCAACGGAGATCCAGATCGCAGCAGAGAACATTTTAAAGACAAAGAAAAAATTAAATGAGATTATCGCTGCGAACACAGGAAAACCGATCGAGCAGGTGGCACAGGATACCGAGCGTGATTATTACATGAGTGCCGAAGAAGCAAAAGAATACGGTATCATTGACAGTATCATTACAAACAGATAATTGTGAGTAAAAAGTGAGGGCAGCTCAAAATGAAGATTTGACAATTTTGGGATGTCCTCGTTGTAGATTGAAGGGAGAGTATATGGCAGGACGTAATATAGAAGACAAGATCAGATGTTCTTTTTGCGGAAAGTCACAGGAACAGGTCCGTAAGATGATTGCGGGACCAAATGGTGCATTTATCTGCGATGAATGTGTAGAGGTATGCACAGAAATTATCGAGGAAGAATTTGAAGAAGAGGAAAATGTGCAGCCGGAAGGCATGGCAGAGGAGATTCATCTCTATAAGCCGGAAGAGCTGAAAGCATTTTTAGATGAATATGTTATCGGACAGGACGAAGCAAAAAAAGTGCTGTCTGTGGCAGTTTACAATCATTATAAGAGAATTACTGCTCCATTGGATTTAGATGTGGAGCTTCAGAAAAGTAATATTCTGATGTTAGGACCGACCGGTTCCGGTAAGACACTGTTAGCACA
>ERZ826220.1074-NODE-1074-length-29076-cov-5.802178_pt1 | contig 29076 bp, 22 predicted proteins | sample MGYA00519927_ERZ826220 | MGnify/ENA primary metagenome ERZ826220 (study PRJEB31778, sample SAMEA3449225) | human gut metagenome | biome: human gut; feature: human-associated habitat; material: faeces | place: United Kingdom | collected 2010/2012 ... | reverse complement strand
ATGTATTTTCAATTTAGGACAGTTAATTTTATCGTCCTATTAAAGTATAGCCCTCGGGGGAAAGCTCAATGGTCGTGGTGGTTTCACCGTAGTTCGCCGCCCAATCATCAAAATGCTGGAGTCCCAATTCATCAAGTAGTCCATACTGCAAATATCGCTGTATGGTGTAGAGTTCCACCATTGAATTGCTGATAGGCGTACCCGTTGCAAAGATAACTCCTCGACCTTCGGTGATTTCGTCAAGGTACTGACATTTCATAAAGAGGTCGGAGGACTTTTGTGCTTCGGTCTGTGCGATACCGCCCACGTTACGCATTTTAGTGGCAAGAAACAGGTTCTTGAAATAGTGGCTCTCGTCAATAAACAAGCGGTCAACACCGAGTTCTTCAAAGGTCACAGTATCATCACGCTCAATATCGTTGAGCCGTTCAAGCCTTGTTTCAAGGGATTTACGAGTGCGTTCCATCTGCTTGACGGTAAAGTTTTCGGCTTTTTCCTTTTTGGCAAGCTGAATGGCGATCATAACCTGCTCGATTTGTCGCTCGATAATGGCTTGCTGTCGCTCCTTTGACATCGGTATCTTTTGGAGCTGGCTGTGACCGATAATAACGGCATCGTAATCGCCGGTGGCAATACGGGCGCAGAGCTTACGGCGGTTTTGCTTTTCAAAGTCACGCTCGGTGGCTATCAGCACATTCGCCGCAGGATATAACTGCAACCATTCTGCCGCCCATTGCTCGGTAATGTGGTTCGGCACGACGATCATCGACTTATTGCAGAGTCCCAAGCGTTTCAGTTCCATAGCTGCCGCAACCATTTCAAAGGTCTTGCCTGCACCTACTTCGTGGGCAAGCAAGGTATTACCGCCGTAAAGAATATGGGCAATAGCATTGATTTGGTGCGGTCGCAAAGAGATTTCGGGGTTCATACCCGTAAAGCGGATATGCTGACCGTCATACTCACGGGGACGAATGGAGTTATAGGTTTCATTGTAGAGTTTGCAAAGCATCTCACGGCGGTCAATATCCCGCCATATCCATTCCACAAACTTCTGCTTGATAAGCTCCTGTCTGTCTTGGGCAATCGCCGTTTCCTTCTTGTTGAGCACGGGTTTCTCTTTGCCGTTTTCAATGACCGTATCGAAGATGCGTACATCCTTCTGATTTAGGCATTGCTCAAAAATGTGATAGGCATTGATACGCTTGGTGCCGTAGGTTGTAGTAATCTTGATATTACTGCTGTCGGCGCTCTTATTAGTAACATTCCAAGTACCGTTATAGCGGGAATAAAGGACACCCATTCTGTCCTGGGCATAACGGTTCGTACCAAAGGTTTCAAACATAAACTGCTGATATACCTCGGCAGGTATCCACGGCGTTCCAATGTGGACGCTGATTTCACCCGCACTCAGATCTTCGGGCTGTACCGCCTCCAGAGCAGGGATACAATGCTCGATTTCTGCTCTTTTTTCGGCGGGTAATACCGAACACAATGCCCGTGCCATTTTCAGTTTGTTTCTCACATTGCCCGACAGATATTCGTCTGCCGTTACAAAGTCATAAAAATCAAGTTCTTGGTGGGCAGGAGAGATTTCCTCCGTATTGATAGGACACTTAATGTCACGGTAGATAACGCCTTTAAGGTCGGCAATCAGTTCTTCCTCGGTCTTTCCGGACAGCTCTGCCATATATTCAAGATCCACACACGCCTTTTCGGAAATGGATACGGCAAGTGCCTCACTTGAAGTATCAACCTTGGTTACGGGTTCGTGGGGTTTGATAGTACGCTTGGTGAACATATCCGCCTTGCGCTCAAAGTTACCCTCATTGTCAAGTACCTCAAGGGAGCAAAGCAGACAATAACTGCTATCATCACGGAAAGCAAGGTTATTGCCACGGGTGAACAGACGCCCGTATTTCTTTACGAAATTATCGTAAAGGGTGTTCAGCTTTTCCTGCTCACGCTTGATGATCTCATCGGGATAGTTCTCGGTTTGGTACTCAATGAGCTGCCGCACACAATCTCGCAAGAGAATCATACCCCTTACACGGTTCTCGGTAGTCAATGGGAGATTTGCGGGGTGCATACGGCTGTTTTCACGGAAATACAGCTTGCCGTCCACTACCGTGTAACTGAAATTACGCACGTTGGGATCTGCGGGAATAGATAAATCTTCCTCGTCGGAAAGTTCGTCCACCTCATAGTCGGTCAGTTCTGCGTGAAGGTTGGAAATGGCGTTGTTCAAAAGGTCGCCAAGGTCTGCATCCTCATAGGGTCTGCAGGTGCTCTCCATACCGAAACGGGAGGACTCCATTACCATATCGCCAAGTACCATTTCGGGGTGCTTTACAAAGTAGTTGTTCATCTTAATGCCGTTCTCATCGGTATCAAGATGCACCCAATCGGGTTCAATGTCGATAATGCGGTCACGCTTCTGCAAGAAGATAATATCGCTTGTGACCTCGGTGCCGGCGTTCTTCTTAAAGGCGGTGTTCGGCAAGCGGATAGCGCCGATCAGATCGGCTCTTTGCGCAAGGTATTTACGCACGGCGGAGCTTTCCTTATCCATCGTACCCTTACTCGTAATAAAGGCGAGAATACCGCCCGGTCGCACTTTATCCAAGGTCTTACCAAAGAAATAGTCGTGTATGAGCCAATGGTGCTTGTCGTACTTACGGTCGGCAAGGCGAAGATCTCCGAAAGGCACGTTGCCGATTGCTACGTCAAAGAAGCTGTCGGGCATTTCCACTTTTTCAAAGCCGTTCACGGCAATATTGCTGTTCTGATACAACTGCTGTGCAATTCTGCCGGAGATACTATCAAGTTCCACACCGTAGGCTTTGCCGCCCGTCATTCCTTCGGGGAGCATACCGATAAAGTTACCGACACCGCAGGCAGGCTCCAAGAGGTTGCCGTTTTTGAACCCCATCTGTCCGAGTGCCTTATACATTGCCTCCACAATAACGGGAGAGGTATAAAAGGCGGTCAAACTGCTCGCTCTTGCTGCGGCATATTCATCGGGTTCTAACAGGCTTTTCAGTTCGTTATATCGGCTGTGTTCTTCCTTGAAGCAATCCGCAAGACCGCCCCAACCAACATAGCGGGATAGGATTTCCTGCTCATCGGGAGTGGCAAGCCGTTCCTCGCTTTCGATCTTTTTAAGCAGACGGATGGCGGCTACATTGGCAGCATATTTCTCGCTTGGCGTACCATATCCGAGTTCAGGGTCGGTAATACGGAAATTGTGACGCTGTTCCGCAGGGATTTCGGGGTGCAGGGTGGCAAATCGCACACGCTCTTTTCTCGGCTTGGGCGGCGCAAGGTTGGTTGGTATTGCGATGCTCGGCTCAACCTTTACTGCCATAGGACGATGGGAACGGAGTGATTTTTCCGCTTCATCAAGAGTAACAAACCCGCCTGCGGTAGAGCTGGCAAAATCCGTATTCTCGTCATAACCATAGCGGTTATAAAACTGACCGTTAGGATGCTGCTGTATTACGATAATCTCATTATCAGATTGATACCTTGCAACGATCCGTGTTTCCGCTTCTTCCTGCGCCGCTTCTGCATCTGCCGTAACTTGACGGATAAAGGGTGAGCTGTTTAAGGCATCCTCATCCACTACCTCACCGTTTACGATACCGCTTTGGGCAAGTTTCTCACGAATGGCGACAGGGTCAACATCATCAAGCACGTCCTCTTGTTCTTTTTCGGCATTGTAGGTCGGAATCTCAATTCCGTACCGCTTGGCAAGCTCCGCAAAGTCGGCAAGCAGTTCGTCCTCAATTCCCAATACGCCATCCTCGGTATAGACAAAGGCTTCATCGGCAAGGAAATCGTATAACTGCTTACTGTACCATACATTATCCTCATCACGGGCAACAAGCTCGCCGTTTTCGTATTCGATGGTAATATCATCAATACCCAAGCGGTCAAGGATTTTGCAGAGCGTATCCACCTCACGGTTGGAGCCGTCTGTTTCTTTGCTTTGTACGGGTTCGGGGTAAATGTCCGTTTTGCCGTCGGGATAGTTTACAACCACCGGGACACCCGTTTTCATCAGCTTATCAATGTTTTTCTCAAAGATATGCTGCGGAAAACCTACCATAGCCTTGCGCTCACCGTCCAACGGACGGGAGGTAAGCGTATAATCAAAGGTTTTCGCAAGAATATGAGCATCTTCATCAAAGGCTTCGTAAAAGTCACCAACACGCAAAAGGATGATTGCTTCGGGGTATTTTGCCCGATTTTCCGTCAGCCGTTTCAATATAGGGCTCATCGGCTTTTCGGGTTCTGCGGTCTGCGGCTGTTTCTTTAACTGCTCCAACCATAAGTTGTGACCGTTTCCAAACACAGAGAACACGCCGTCACGATACTGCTGTAAGGCTTCAACCGCCTTTTTGCGGTGTTCATAATAGCGGTCGTTGGGCAGGGTACTATCCCATAAAGGCAGGAGCATTGTGGTATAGATAACCTCTGCTCGGTTGGGGTCTTTTAACTGCTCGGCAACGGATTTTACATTATCCCAATATCTCACCGTATCATTATCGGTGAACGGTTTGGGGTGTTCATCCGAAGCACCAAAAAAGCCGTTGTGAACGATATGCCCAAGCTCACGAAGTTCATACTCCGCCATACCTTCCTTATCCTGCTCGGTAAGGAAAGAATTACGGTTATACAGCTCGGTGATGCGTTTCGTCACCTGCGCCCAGGATAAGGTTATTTTTGCAAACGGACTCATAATATCCCCACGGCTGAAGGAGTATCCTTTTCCATCGTGGTTGGTATAGGCATTGCCGTCGTAAGTGCCGCCGCCCGTTGCAAACTTTTCACGAAGATATTTTTCACGTTCTTTTGTATCTTTGTGGGTACGGAAAAAGGAATACACACCAAGGCGGTAATCGGAACGCTGTTCCGAACCTCGTAAGAGTCTGTCCAACTCATCCTTGGTGATAAATCGTTCTCGCTTGGGGTCAAAGCCTTCTTCGGCTTGGAAAATGACCGGCTCTCGCTGAAGGTTTCGCAAACGCTCTAACCATTTTTGCGGTCGATACCAACGGAACCGTAAAAGGTCAGGGTTTTCTTTATGGGCGGCGGTAAACACCTCCCATTCCTTCACAATTTGAGCAAGCGCATCTTGATCTTTCAGCAAATTTGAAAGTTGCTCCGTCAAAACGGGATAGCCGCCCCGCTGATTGATAACGCCTTGAATAACTTGGTTATACGGGGCATTTCTATCGGAAAAATCGTTGGTAATATACAGGAGATTTAATGCAACCTGCTCGTATTCGTGTTCTGCCGCTTTATCAATCAGACTTTGTGGAATATACCGTCCGAGGTCAAGCAGTTCTCGGATACGCTTTGCGGCTTGCTCCCAAGTGACGACCGTGGCCGTGGAACGCTGGGCGGTGTTACCCTCACCTATACGGATGCCGTTTTCATCGTACCATACGGCAATTCTGCGACCCTCAAAGAAGAATCCCGTACCGCTTGTGCCGTAATGTTCTTTCAGCCATTCGGCGTTTTCCTCTACGGACATATCTTTCATAAAGCGGGCGCAAATATCCAAAAGGCTTTTACGCTCGTTGGCTCCGATGCAGAGGGTTTCATCAATGATCTGCTGTGAAGCCTCCCACTTGGGGAAAAGGGATAACTGCGGCGTTTCCTCGGAAGGTTCTGCCGCACCCATATCGAATACGTCAAAAAGGGTTAGCTGATTAGAGTCCTGCGGGGGCAGTTTCTTTGTTCGGCGGTTGATAATACCGGGAGAATATTCCTTTTTCTTGATAAGTTGGTCGGTAAAGCCAACAATACAATCCCACGAAAAAACGGACTCCTTGGTGCGGGAAAGGTATGCACCCTCCCACATAAGAAGTCCGTCCTCCTGCGGTTTATATCCGCACCGTACACCACCGTCCAAAATAACCTCGGTATATCGGTCGTGATACGCAGATTTAAGATATTCCGCCCGTTCCTTCGGGTCTGTGTGAACCGAGAAGAAAAGCTCAATTTGGTGTTTTTTGAATTTAAGGTCATCCTCTTTATTGGCGATGATACCCATAATGAGCCTTTCATCCAAAAACGCAGGTAGTTCCTCACCACCTGCGTTTTCGCCGTTTATTCGTAAATCAACTCTTTCAGCACTTGTTCCTCCGCCGACATTCGGATGTTGTTCATCAGTCCCACCCATTTTATCTGATCGGTGGCTTTCATTTCCTCCGTGATGCCCTCGGCTTGTGCCATCTGTGCTACCAAGAGTTCCATCCTCTCGTTTGCCGCTTTGTCCACTTCCATCAGGTGCTCGTTCAGCTTGCCCGACGTCAGCAGATTGGTGAACCTCACTTTTCGGTTCTGTTGCAGATACCTTCTGCGAAGCAATGCGTATTTCCCAAGGTGAACCTCCGGCTCTTGCGGGGGCAACAGGTTCGGCAGACGATAGCCGTTCTTCATCGTGTAGGTCAGTTCCATCTTCAATACTCCTTTCGCTCATAGTTTTCGGCTTGCTGACAATAGAATACTCTTTTTCGGCATTTTCCGCAAATGTGCGATTTTCCTCTTTTTCTTCCCGTTGCAGATTTCTTACGGTCAAGGCAATAGCACCAAGGCAGTTTTCGGCAATATCGCTTGTAGAAACGCCCAGTGTGTTCATCGTGTCGGGAGAATTAAAGTTGATAACGTCGTTAAAATCGTCAACCTCAAAGTATTCGTCCACATCCAAGCCGCACCTTGACATCAGCATATAGGCAACGCTGTTTTCAAGCAATCTGCGGTAGATAACCTCTACGTTAAGGTCATCGTAATCCTCCAAGAAGCTGTCCGCACGGTAGCGGATCAGTTCGGAGAGATAGTCGGGAAGATTGTCCTCAACCGCATTTTTCGCAACGGAATGTAATGCCGATTGCAGATCGGATTTATCTCTCAGTTCACCGAAGCGGTTTTCAAGCGCTTCAATGACCGTCGTCTCATATTCGGGTTTATATTCCCATATCGGCACCGGTCTTGCAAAGCGGCTTTCGTGGGTATCGGAAATATCAAAGTAGTATTTTAACCTTTGTCGTCCTGCGTGATGACGGTCAAACACCGCAATACCTGTGGCATAGCGGTTGACCCATCTGCCAAACTTCTGATTCCATCCGTTTTTACCCTCGATTTCAAGCACAGCCGTCGCATCGGGCCGCTGTGCGTGGATCAACACCTGCTCGTCGAAGGGTAAGCGGTAGTTATAACAAGCGGAGTGAAGAAACGCCGTCCAAGTATGATGGTTTTTAGCAAGCCCTTTTACGCTCTCACGGTATAACGCCGTAATAATCTCATATTTGCTTGCCATCGTAACACCTCCTTATCCTCGTTTGAGTTTTTCTGTATAGTCTTTTGTGACCTCGTAGTGATTGGTACTGGCAACAAGGAGCTGCCATACCGTTTCCGCCGCTTCGCTGTCGTACATAATAACGCTGACGTAATCACCGTTCTCATCGGAATACACACGGCTGAACCGCATACGCTTTTCAATCAATTCCTTTGCCCGTTCCCGTTCACGCTCCTGCGGTACGGCTTCTGCATTTTTCTCCAAAACGGTCATAAGCAGATTGAACATTGACAGGTGCATTGTCAGTTTTATAGAGGGGTACTGTCCCATAATCAATTCCTACCTTTCTCGGTCGGTTGTCTGCACCATTCGGGGAATGGAAAACCCGTAAACTTTGGCAATATCATCGCCAAGCCTACGGGTCAATCTCGTTATATCGGTGCGGGTCGCCGTGCCGTAATATAATTTCTCTTTTAGGTTGTCGATTTGTGCTCCACTCACACCTGCTTTATAAGTGCGGTAGAGGTAATGGTTCGTGCCGTCGTGGTGTGCAGCATCACACCGAAGATCTCCCAATCGGTCAACGTACCAAGTCACATAGTCGGTATCGGAATACAGACAGTCCTTGATGTTACCGCTGTCAATTTCCTTGTAACCCATACGCCTGCCGTGCCACAACCCAAGGTCGGCAATTACAAGAATAGGCTGTGATAACTGCACATTGAGATTACTGCGCTCGTCATCAAGGTAATTGCCGTTGATTTCATACATCAAGGCAATACGCTCGCTCTCGGTCATATCGGGGTATTCCGCCTCCAAGTCCTCACGCCAATCCTCATAGTCAAGGTCGTTGCTCCAGATGATGCGTTTTTGCTCGGTCATCGGTCATCACCTCGGACAGATTTATCCTTGTTTTGTGTCTGCGGCGGTTTCTGCTGCTCCTGCAAGCTGAGTTCGGTCTGTGCTCGTTCTAACAAATCTCGTTCGGCGGCTTTTCTCTCGGTCAGATAATGCCCCCAAAAGTAGTTATTGCCGTCCTTACATTCCCAAGTGACATACGGCGCAGGGAATGAAGGGTTATATCCGATTACAAACTCTGCCTTGCCGATGAAGATAGAGTCGGTAATGGTATATCCTGCGTTGGTTCTGCTCATTATCGTTCCTCCCTCCGTTGTGCTTTTTTTTCGGCTTGTATCTGCTTGTGGATTTCCGCAAGCCGTTCCTTTGCCCATTCGGGCATACACTCCGGCTTAACAATACCCTCGACCTCGTAACGCTCAAAGCGGCTTTCCTTGCCCGTATAGAGATTTTTACAGAAACACGCTCTGCCGTGGGGGTTGCCCTTGGCTCCGTTGCCGCCCGTAACATAGACAAGCTGATGATCGGCGCTCTGATATTCGGGGCGAAACACTGTCTTTTTGATTGCCACGACCTGACCTTCGATGTTTTTATCGTAGTCGTTGGGAAAACACATATCGGGTGTGATAGGTGTGCGGGGAACGGTAACTTTTGCCCACTCTGCCCGTACCTTTTCGGTCAGCACTTTCACACGGTCGGCAAAGATTTCCAACATACCAATGTAGTCATTGCCCACCATACATTCCGTGTACCGTTCACGAACCATAACGATAAGGTTTTCTTTTTCGCAAAAGCCGCAGAAAAACGGGTTTTCGCTGTGCTCATCCACCCCGAAAACAACCTCGCTTTTGCCAATGCGGAAAGCGTTTTTAATCTCGTAGTTTTCCGCCATTCGCTTTTCTTGTTCCATTGCTTACATCTCCTTTACTGAATTATCGGTATGTAAAAAGGACGGCTTTTCAGCCGCCCCACGGGGTTATTTCTTTTTGGCGTTGCGGATGCGGAAGTAAATCAGCAAAGCACCTACCGCCAAGAATAAGCCTAACCCTATCATTGTTTTAACATCCACGGTTTACATCTCCTCTCTGTGTCGTTTTCTGCTGTAAAGGGTAATGCCGATAAGGGATGCACCCGACAAACCCATCAAGCCGAACCAAAGAAGAAGATTACTGTTATCGCCCGTCTGCGGAGAGTCAGGCACTTCGGGTATAGGTTCAGGTTTGCGTTCGTTGTGCATCTCTACGATGGTAACGGAACCCTCAATTACTGCCGCCGTCTTATCTTCGGGAAGAATATAATCGGCGTTCTTATCGTCGGATACCTCGGATACAACGTACTCACCGTCAATACGGAGGTTTTCAATGATGATTTCACCGTTTGCATCGGTGGTGAATACCTCGTCATAACCATTTGTGCCGGTGACACGGAAGGAGAAGCCTTCCACAACGCCGTCGGAGGAGGTCTTTACGATTTTAAGGGAGCCAACCTTGGCGGTATTCGTAAATCCAACACCTGCTTCGTTTTCAACAATAACGGTTTCACCGTCTGCGGTGATCTCAAAATAATAGTAGCCGTCATCCTTGTTGAAAAATTCGGGTGCAGTCTTTTCGTAAAGGAAATAGCCGTTATATCGCAGGTTATCCATACGGTAAACGCCCGTTTCCACCTCGGTCATTTCGCCTACGAGCTGGTCGATTTCCGCATTAAACTCTCCGTTGCCGTCCACGTCCACATAGATTTCAAACACGGCACCCGCCAGCTTGTTTTCGGGATAGTCCTTGTCAACCTTTGTGGTCTGCACAGAGCCGACAATAAAGCGGTTCTCAATGACGATTTCCACCGTTTCTCCGTTCTCACTCACCGTTACGGCATAACTGTTTTCGTTCAGCACGAAAGCAGGAGCCGCCTTGATCTCACGCACCAAATATCCGCCGTAAGGTACGCTTTCAAAGAGGAAAACACCGATTTTGTTACTTTCGCAGGTCATCAATGCGGAGTCTGCAGTAAACTCGGTTTCATTCTCACGGAACAAGCCGAACAGCGCACCGCAGATGGCAAAGCCGTCCTCGTCCAATTTCTTGCCGAGAATGTTGCCACGGATAATCTCGTTTTCAATGGCAGCACCGTCGTTTGCGCTGATTTTTACGGTATCGGTATTCTGTCCCGCATACTCAAAGACTACGGGATAAGTGGTATCGGAGAGAATATAATGTGCGTCGGTTGCGATTTCCTTGATATACACGCTTGCTCCTACAGGAAGATCTGTTACAAAGGCAATCTTGCCGTTTTCATCACAGTAGGCGGTTTCGATAAGTCCGTCCTTGGGAATAGCCTTGCCGTCCTCGGCGGTCATATCCTCAGCCGCATACAAGCCAAACTGAACCTTGCTGATTTCACCGTTATTGCCGATGTCGAAAAGCTTGTCAATTTCAAGGTTCTTTGCAAGGTCAATTTCTATCTTCTGTCGCTCGTTGACAAAAGAGGCAGCGGTGCTTGTAACGGCAATTTCCTGTCCGGCATAAACAAGCTCCACATCAACCTTTTCGCTATTGAGCACCATTCCAAAGGGCGCTGTGATTTCGGAAATTTGGTATTTTCCAAGATAAAGTTCGCAGCTCTCAGCAGTTCCGTCTGCCGCCGTGGTGATTGTATCGACAACCTCACCCTTGGTATAACGGGTCGTGCCGTCAAGAGTCACAATGTCCTCGGCTGCGGTGATTTCATATACCGCACCTGCAAGCCCCTTGATTTCGTAAACAGGCTGATACACGCCGTCCTGCTCGGTAACGGAGAAAAAGACCTCGCCTTGCTTTGTAACGGTAATCGTGCCTTTTTGTGCAATGTTCGCTTTGTTGACCTTGATTACAGTAACGCCGCTTTCTTCGGCGGTAGAGTTATCTTCCGTTACATCAAAATACACGGGAGTTGTGTCAAGCACATACCCGAAAGGAGCTTCGACTTCCACAAGGTAATAACCCTTGCCGTAAGGGAGCTTTTCAGGGGTAACGAGCGAACCGTTGGCATCGGTGTAGAAGGTATCAATGGTAGTAGGTGTCGGATAAGTGAAAGTCATCTTTACAAGCTCGCCGTCAGGATTATAAATCTTGAAGGCTGCACCCGCATAAGGGATAGTCTTTTCAGTTTCCGCATCTACCTTTACCACTCGCACATAGCTCTCAAAGTTGGCGTTATTGATAAGGTAACGGTAGGTTGTTTCGTTCTGTGCGATATACACATCAAAGTCAGGCATCAACTCACGACCGTCCCAACCGCTAACCTGATGCACGGTATATACACCGTAAGGAAGCATCTTTGTCTGTCCGAAGCCGTGTTCATCACAGACGATAATATCACGCTCGGTTTCCTTTGCGTTCTTATAACTGCCTGCGGCTTTCAGGAAGATCTCAAACTTTGCACCTTCTTCGGGTGTTTCGATTTTCGTGCTGCCTTCATCGGTATGCTTGATAATGGCGATATTGCCCTTAATGATTTCCTCATACACATCGGGATACTCGGTGTTGAGTTCTACGGTGTAGTTTTCAGCCGAGCAGTCAATGTGATAGATGGTAGTGTCGAGCAAGTAACCCTCAGACGGAGAGATTTCACGGATACTCCAATCATCACCGCATACATAGTAGTCGGTGATAAAGTAGCCGTTTTCATCGGTTGTATAAGTGTCTACAAGAGTTTCACCCTTATATACACCGTACACAGCGCCGCCGAGAGTGGCATCGCCCTGAGTCTTTCCATAAGCACCGCCCAAGTCCTCAACCATTTCATCGGAATCAATAGAGAGAACCTTTACGGGAACACCACTACTACCGCCATTATTATCGGCAAGTTCTGAGTCGAGCTTGAATACATCGGCTCTCCACTTCTTCAAGATGTTCTCAAAAGATTTCTCGGTCACTTTGTTCCACTCAATGACTACACTCTGGCTTTCGGGAATGACATAGCGGATAGGGGTATTTACTTCTTCAATGGTGTAGTTAGAGCCAATGAGAATATTCTTGAAAGTGGCAACACCGTTCTTGTCGGTAGTTGCATACTCATCGACTTTAATTCCGCTGAGAGAAGTGCCGTACAAATGGAACTTGAGTCCTTCAACGAGATTATCTTCAGCGGTCTTAACGACCTTGAGACCGCCACGCTTGAGTTCGTTATAAAAGTCGTTCTCGGTAACTTTTTCCCACTCGATAACCGCAACCTGACTATCATGGATAATATATCTTTCTGCGGTTTCGACTTCCTCAAGGGTATAGTTTGTGCCTACAAGCACATCTTTGAACATAGCCACACCGCTTTTATCGGTAGCGGCGTAAAGGTCAATGGTCTGTCCCGAAGTGGACTTGCCGTAAAGGTGGAACTTAACGCCCTCATTCATATTATCTTCGGAAGTCTTGATGACCTTCAAATCGCTACGCTTGAGAACATTCTTAAAGCTCACAGAAGCCGTCTGTCCACTCACGACCGTTACAGTCTTAGACTGCTGCGGCTCATAATAATTGATGGACTGCTCTGTAACGGTGTAAGTGCCGGGACTAAGGTTATCAATGACGATTTCGCCATTAGAACCCGTCTTTACGGTCTTGTTCACACCGTTTCCGGTAATGGTAAAGGAAATGCCCAACACATTACCGTCCTCAGAGGCCTTAACGATTTTGGCAGAACCCAAGCTGACCTTGATATTGAGATAACCCCTCACGGGGTCGTTTACTTCTGCGGCAAATGTTGATAAGTCTTGCAGATTTTTACCGGGCGACAAAACACCATCAGACCAAATAACAACGCCTTTTCGCACAGAATCATTCTTCGTTGCGGTAATGCTCACTTTACTTGTAGGTGCTTTGGTTGCTGTGATAGTCAACTTATTACCACTCACGGAGAAATCAACACCCGATTCACTTGCGGAAAAAGAATAATTACCCAACACGTTATTGGTATCGGTGAGTGTAGTGGAATAGTTTATGCCGTTCCACTCAAGTTCAATATCCTGAGCCTTAGAAGTAGACTTCGCAAAGAAGCTCGGTACTTTGGAGTGTTTCTGCATATGGGATACCATACTGTTGTAGTAGCTGATATATTGACTGTAAAGCGGATGGTTCTTGCTTACACGGTCGTTTACTGCATCATAGCTACCCGTATCAACGTGGTTAAAGTTGCCGTCACGCTCACCGACAACTGTTTCCCAAATGAGAGTCTGTGTTGCCATAATGTGTGCAAGTTTGTCTGCGTCGCTTGCATTTTGAGTGCGCCACTCGCTACTTACACTACCCGTATAACCATACTGAAAAATTCGACCAATAAACAATTTGATTTCATCGGCAGAAATTGTTTTATTATAGGTTGATGGGTAATTGTCCCAATAACTTTCATCACGCTTTGTCATAACATCGCCAATGTTAAGCGGTGTACCGGGTTCAATGCAATAACACACATTGCCTGTCCACGAGCCGATGGTATAAATCGTTTCTCTTGTTACCTTGTCTTCATACCACCCATTCATAAAGCGAAGTCCGTTATGCCCCCAAGCTCCGCTGAAGTTTTCATCGCCCTCACGTGGGAAAGCAATCATAACAACCTCATCAGTTGTGTTTTCTGCGGCGAAGGCAGTTATTGAGCCTATGCCGATAAAATTAGAAAGACATATTACTGCGGCAAGAAATACCGAAGTAACCTTCTTAAAGAATTTACTTTTCATAAAAATCCTCCTTTGAAATAGAAAAACGCACCGATTTTTCACGGTGCGTTCATTAGATTATTTTGTTAAGCGTAACCGATATAAATATCGTAACAATCGTTTCCGACAGACTCTGCCCATATCCAAACATCGGTTATATCTTCATCGTTTGCATATCGGTTCAAACGGCTTTGTATATCTCGTTCAAGATAGACACAATGTGAACCTGCTCGTATGGGATTATCCCAACAATCGACTGCGGCAGCATCTAAAACAAGACCTTTGCTCTGTGCATAGTTTTTTGCGTAATTGAGCCAATAGTCAATATCAAAAGCTTTGGGTGACTCTTTTGTTTCTGGTGTTTGTTCTTCCGTAGGCTCGTTTTTATTCTCGGTTGGTATGGTCGTTTCGGGTATATTCTCTTGCGGTTGCTCAATCGGCTGTGTTTCTGCGAGTTCGGTTTCCTTTGGTTCAGTAGTAGTTACAGTGGGTTTTGTTTCGGTAGGTGTAGTAGTTGCCGTTTCCTTTTTCTTGGTTGTAGCAGGCTGCTCGGTGTTCACGGAGTTTTTTGTTTCGCTTACTGTTTCTTCGGGTTTGGTCGTTTCGGTTTCTTTACTTGCCGAAAAAGAAGATGCCGCATCAGCAATATCAGTTGTCCCTTTCGGATCTTCGTTCTCGGTAGTGGGTGTTGTGACCGTTTCCGTTATCACAATAGCGGGTATGCTCTCCGTAGGCGTATCCGATAATTCCGTCGAATTGTTACAGCCTGTTAAGAGAATGAGGATAACTGCCAAAATCAAAAATATGCGTTTCATCGTAAAACCTCCTTTTGGCTTTCAGTTTACGGAGATTTCGATAATTTGCAAGTCTGCGATAATATCTCTTTTTTCGGCAGGTACAGCAGGTTTTTGAGGGGGTGAGGTGTGGAGAGGGGGAGCAAACGACCACCGTCGTTCCCCTTGATATAAAAGGGTACACTAACCCCTTGGTAGTCACATCAACGCTCCATATCACGCTGTCGTCTGCGATACAGCTCCAGCGCCTTGATAATGGTGTCCTCAATCTTTTCCGCAGGCGTCCCCGCAGGAAAATACTTGCTGATTTTTTCTCTTGGCATCCTAAACTGCTCCTTTTGGTTCGGTTTTTCCTCCTGCATAATAGAAGAAATGACCTCGGCGTTTAATTGACCTTGCTCTGCAAACTTACGCATTTTAATTGCCTGAGCGTGGGACGGTGTGCAATCGGAGTACCCGATTTCCTCGTACAGTAACCGTTGTTCTTTTTCGGCAAGATAGGAAAGCTCTACGGCGGGTCTTAATGCAATTTTGTTTTCGTCCACCATATCAAGCAATTCGGGGATAAGCTCAGTAAGACGGATAAATTTACGGATTTGTTCGTGGCTTTCGCCCGTCTGCTCTGCAAGAATCTCTCGACTTCGCTTGCCGTCAAAATTGTGCAACGGTGTTGCACAATTATCTTTGCTTGGTCTGCCTGCTTGCAGTTTCATAGCGTCTAACTTCATTTTATAGGCAAACGCTTTTTCACTCGGCAAGATAACCTCTCTTTGCAGGTTGGAGTCCACCATTATAATAATGGCTTCATCGTCGGTCAGATCACGGACAATACAGTTAAGTGTCGGTCGCTCCGCAAGCTCGCTTGCCATTTTACGCCTATGTCCGGCAATCATCTCATAACCGCCGCCTTGCTTCGGTCGTACAATGGTAGGGACTAACACCCCGTACCGCTTTACGCTGTCCGCCATTTCAAGCATCTTTTCATCCACCGTTACCTTAAACGGGTGGTTGGGAAAGTCGCTGATTTCCGTTAGCGGAATATCCATTACGGTTTCTCGTTGAGCAATCTCCCGTTCCTCTTGGGTGGTAAAAAGCTCATCTACTGAGGTCAGAAGGCTGGATACGTTGTTTTTCGCCAATTCCTTGCACCTCCTTTACCAAGTTTGCATACGCTTTTGCGGCTTTGCCGCCCCGGTCGTGCTTGAATATACTCTTGTCCTTGGTGCTGATTTCTCCAAGTCTTACGGTAGCGGGGATAACCGTATCAAACACGGGAAAGTGCCGTTTGTAGTTTTCCTTGATAGCCTTTACCACGTCTTTTCGGAAGTTGGTGTCATTCGCCATCGTCAAGAATATTCCTCCTACCTCTAACTTAGAATTGATCTGCCGCTTTACCTGCCGTACCGTGCCGAGTAGTTCGGTCATATCTTCCGCCGCAAAATACTCCGCTTGTACGGGTACAAGCACATAATCGGATGCAGACAAAGCATTGATAACCAACATACCGAGGGACGGGCGGCAATCAAGCAACACATAGTCGTAACCGTCTTTTACGCTGTCAATATACTGTCGCAATACGGTTTCACGGCTGAACGCATTGACAAGTCCCGTTTCCACCGCAGACAAAGTACGGTTGCCGGGTACAAAATCAAAGCCTTCGTAATGGTGCAGGATTTCCGGATGCTCCGTGACCTCGTTTCCTGCAACAATATCGTTCATACAGTTTCCGAGGGTCAACGGCATATCGTGGGGTTTGCGTTGTCCTAACATCTTGGTTAAATCGCCCTGTGGGTCAACATCCACAAGCAAGACCTTTTTGCCGTGCATCGCAAGACCGGCTCCGAGATTATACACGGTTGTGGTTTTACCCACGCCGCCCTTTTGGTTTGCTACGGCAATAACCTTTGTTTTCGCCATTTGCGTGTCCTCCTTTACACAGATTTAGCCGACCACGGCGAATGATCGGCTATGTAGGGGAATAGAAAAAGCCGCCTATTCTTTTGGAATAAGCGGCTCTGCGGTTATGTAGGTCATACTCTTAACTTTTTCACGGGAGCGTTCATCACTTTAAGGATTACTTCATCAACAATATCGGCGGTTCTGCCTTGACGGACAAGGTCGTTCTTAAACTCCACAAGGCAGCGGAGCAAGATGCTGTGTTGCTCGGTGTTCAAAAACATATATCGTTTATTTTTCATACTCTGCTCCTTTACTTATCGTATGTAGGGATTGAACCTGCTACAAAGGTATCGTACACAAAGGCAGCTCCTAAACGAAAACCGACTGCAAAGCTATCGGCAGAGGACTCGCCGTTTACAACACCCCAAGCATTGACATATTCAAGAAACAATTTCTTGTTTTCGTCGGTAAGTGCCTGTGTCAGCAGTTCCTCGTTCTTCGTTAATAGGTCAAACTCCTTTTTAACGGCGGGACTTTGCTTTCGGCTGCGTCCCTGCGGTTCGATATTGCCGTAGTAAAATTCTTCTATAAAACTTTTCATTGCGATTGCACCTTCCTTTCAATAATAGTGTAGCAAAAAGGGAATAAAAAGGCGAAGGTGCGATTTTATCCATTGCACATATATATAAGGAAAGTAAAAAGGGTAAAAAAATAAGCGTATCACTATTTCTAATGATACGCTTATCGTTATTTGTGTTGTCAATCAAGGTCGATTTCCACGGTTACGGTGGTATCTCTCCATTGATTTTTTCTCACATACTTGCCGTTAGCCTTTCGATAGGCTTCTGCTTCCTTGAAACCAAGCGGTAATTCAAAGGAAAGAGAACTCCTACCTACTTTTGATAGCAGCCTGTGCTGCTGCGAGGCGAGCAATCGGAACGCGGAACGGTGAGCAGGAAACATAGTCAAGACCGATCTTGTGGCAGAACTCAACAGAGGACGGATCGCCGCCGTGCTCGCCGCAGATTCCGCAGTGGAGGTCTTTTCTTACGCCCTTACCGAGCTTAACAGCCATTTCCATAAGCTTGCCTACGCCTACCTGGTCGAGCTTGGCAAACGGATCGTTCTCGAATATCTTCGCATCATAGTAAGCGTCAAGGAACTTACCTGCGTCGTCACGGCTGAAGCCGTAGGTCATCTGGGTAAGGTCGTTGGTGCCGAAGCAGAAGAACTCGGCTTCCTTGGCAATCTCGTCGGCTGTGAGAGCAGCGCGCGGAATTTCGATCATGGTGCCTACTTCATACTTAAGGTCGATTCCGGCAGCCGCGATTTCAGCGTCAGCGGTCTCAACAACGGTCTTCTTAACATACTTAAGCTCTTTAACATCGCCTACGAGCGGAATCATAATTTCGGGAACTATATTCCAATCGGCATGAGCCTTCTTAACATTGATGGCAGCGCGGATAACAGCGGTGGTCTGCATTTTTGCAATTTCCGGATAGGTTACCGCAAGACGGCAGCCGCGGTGACCCATCATCGGGTTAGCCTCGTGGAGGGAAGCGATGATAGCCTTAATATCTTCAACGCTCTTGCCCTGTGCGTCAGCCAGCTTCTTAATGTCAGCCTCTTCGGTGGGAACGAACTCATGGAGCGGGGGGTCTAAGAAACGGATGGTAACCGGCTTGCCCTCAAGCGCCTCATAAAGCTTTTCAAAGTCGCCCTGCTGGAAGGGGATAATATTTTCAAGAGCCTTTTCACGCTCTTCAACGGTAGATGAGCAGATCATCTGACGGAAGTAGTCGATTCTGTCGCCCTCAAAGAACATATGCTCTGTACGGCAAAGACCGATACCCTCAGCGCCGAGCTCAGCAGCCTTTTTAGCGTCACGCGGAGTATCCGCATTGGTGCGAACGCCGAGCTTGCGGTATTTATCAGCCCAGCCCATGATTCTGCCGAACTCGCCTGCGATAGACGCGTCAACAGTCGGGATAATGCCGTCGTAGATGTTACCGGTAGAGCCGTCGAGCGAGAGATAGTCGCCCTCGTGATAGGTCTTGCCGGAGAGTGTGAACTGCTTGTTTTCTTCGTCCATATTGATAGCGGTGCAGCCGGAAACGCAGCAGGTACCCATACCGCGCGCAACAACGGCAGCGTGAGAGGTCATACCGCCGCGAACGGTGAGTATACCCTGAGCAGCCTTCATACCCTCAATGTCTTCAGGTGAGGTTTCAAGACGAACGAGAACAACCTTCTCGCCGCGAGCGCCCCAAGCCTTAGCGTCTTCAGCGGTGAATACGATCTTACCGCAGGCAGCGCCGGGGGAAGCGGGGAGAGCCTTGCCAACCGGAGTTGCAGCCTTTAAAGCCTTAGCGTCAAACTGCGGGTGGAGAAGTGTATCAAGGTTACGCGGGTCTATCATAAGAACTGCTTCCTCATCGGAAATCATACCCTCATCAACCAGATCGCAGGCAATTTTAAGAGCAGCCTGTGCGGTTCTCTTACCGTTACGGGTCTGGAGCATGAAGAGCTTGCCGTGTTCAACGGTGAACTCCATATCCTGCATATCGCGGTAGTGGTTTTCAAGTCTCTGGCAAACATCCTTAAACTGCTTGAAAGCCTCGGGGAATTTCTCTTCCATTTCGGAAATGTGCATAGGAGTACGAACGCCTGCAACAACGTCTTCGCCCTGTGCGTTGGTGAGGAACTCACCGAAAAGGCCCTTAGCACCGGTAGCCGGGTCGCGGGTGAACGCAACGCCTGTACCGCAATCGTCGCCCATGTTGCCGAACGCCATCATCTGAACGTTAACGGCAGTACCCCAGGAATAAGGGATATCGTTATCGCGGCGGTAAACGTTTGCACGGGGGTTGTCCCATGAACGGAAAACAGCCTTGATAGCGCCCATCAACTGCTCCTTAGGATCGGTCGGGAAATCGGTGCCTATTTTAGACTTATATTCAGCCTTGAACTGGCCTGCAAGCTCTTTGAGGTCATCAGCGGTAAGCTCAACGTCCTGAGTAACGCCTCTCTTTTCCTTCATAGCGTCAATCAGCTGCTCGAAATACTTTTTGCCGACTTCCATAACAACGTCGGAGTACATCTGAATAAATCTTCTGTAGCAGTCCCAAGCCCAACGGGGATTGTTAGACTTTTCCGCAATTACGTTAACAACCTCTTCGTTAAGACCGAGGTTAAGAATGGTATCCATCATACCGGGCATTGAAGCGCGGGCGCCCGAACGAACGGAAACGAGGAGCGGGTTTTCCTTATCGCCGAACTTTTTGCCGGTGATAGCTTCCATCTTCTCGATGTATTCCATTATCTGAGCCTGGATTTCATCGTTGATCTTCTGACCGTCTTCATAATACTGGGTGCAAGCCTCGGTGGAAATGGTGAAGCCCTGCGGAACGGGAAGACCTAAACCGGTCATTTCTGCAAGGTTAGCACCCTTACCGCCCAAAAGCTCACGCATTTTTGCGTTGCCTTCGCTGAAAAGGTAAACGTACTTGTGACTCATTAAGAATCGACCTCCTGATTTTTTTACGGACGCCGCGCCGAAGCCGACGCGCACACCCATTGTTAACAAAGTACCTTGATACAGGTATCCATACCATTATACCAAGTATTCAAGCAAAAATAAAGTGTTTTTTTCTTTTTTTCTCAAATAATTTTATTTTATATTATTTTCAACATATTTCGGCGCGGTTTTGAGGTTTTTGATATTGCTTATGCGGCATTCGAGTCCTGTCACACTAACCAGCCTGCGGTAGGAGTCGAATACCTCGCCGTATTCCTTATAAGCGTTATTATATACTTCAATTATTGCAGCGCCGTCAAAGCCGCCGTTTTTAAGTATCCCGAAAAATTCCGCAAAGTCAAAACCGCCGTTTCCGGGGAGCATACAGTCAGAGGCTGTGGAATGGTCGCTTATGTGATAGTGCTTTATATTTTCCGAAAATTCGTTTATAAGCGTGTACGGGTCATAACCGCAGCGCAGTGCCTGCTTTAAATCGATGCAGAATTCTGCCTCATCTCCCAAAATATTGCGCATTGAGCGTAAAAATTCAATATCACCCGCACGGTAGCGTACCACATTTTCCTGCAGTACGGCAACGCCGTTTTCCCGCGTTGCTTCCTTAAGGCGCATATAGCGCTCGCAATATTCCTCATCGGTTGTGAGTCCGTTAGGCTTGCCGCCATGCATAATAATATATTTTGCACCGAAGCGCGCCGCAATTTCGGAGTAACGGCGGTATTGCTCCTCCGCCTCGTAATAACGGCGCTCGTAGCTTGAAAAAATCATAAACGATTCCGCAAGCGACATGGTAGGGTGAACCGAGGTTACCTTCATACCGTAATTATCCAAAATATCTTCGAGAATATCGATAAATGCGGGCTTCAACTCCGACAGCGCATTGAAAAATATTTCGGTATGCTTTACTCCCGCCTTTCCGAGCTCCTCTAAGGCTGCCTCGGTTTCAAGAGGATAAAACGAAGCGGTTGATACCCCGATGTTCATAATTTACCCCCATTGTCCGGCGTTACATAAAGCGTCTTATTTGTCGTATAAATAACCATTCCCGGCTTTGCGCCGTTCGGCTTTTTAACAAATTTTATCGGCGTGTAATCAACAGGCACCTGCGCGCCCGCGGCGGCGCCCGAGTTTTCGGCGGCGAGCGTTGCGGCGTAAATAAGCGTTTCGTCCGATACCTCTTTGCCGCCGCACATTACAACCACATGCGAGCCGGGAATATTCTTGGTATGAAACCACAAATCGTTTTTGGCGGCAAGTGTGGTGGTAATATAGTCGTTCTGGCGGTTGTTTTTGCCTACGATTATTCTGTACCCCTCGGCAGATTTATATTCCCGCAGCACTGGCGCCTGCGTTTTTTTCGGCTTAGTCGCGGGCGCTTTTAAATACCCGCCTGCGGTCAGTTCCTCGCGAATTTCGGAAATTTCTGCCTTGGTGCTGCTGCGGGATATGCTTTCAAGCACCGAGTCAAAGTAAATAAGTTCCTGTTCGTCGCGCCGCGTAAGCTCTGTTAAGGTCTGCTCTGCTGTGTGGCTTTTTTTATAGTCCTTAAAATATTTCGCGGCGTTTTTCTGCGGGGAGAGCGCGGGGTCAAGCGGAATACGAATCTGCTTCATATCGTCATAGTAATTCTCAACCTCAATAAAATTTGCTCCCGACACGGCTTTGTAAAGATTAGCCTTTAAAAGCTCGCCGTAAATTCGCAGTTGCTCGCGGTTTTCACAGCTTTTAAGCTCCTGCATACGCAAAGCAAGTTTTTTTTCGGTGCGTGCTTTCAGGTTGTTAACAAGCTTTACAATATCCCCCGCGGCGTGCTTCATTCGGTCAGCGGTATCGCGCGCCGAATAAAATTCTTCAAGCAGCTGCGAGTAGCTTTCGAATACCTTTTTCTCAAACAAACTGCCGTATTGCGAAATATCCGTAAAGCTGAAATCCTGCGGCGTGCCGTCGCTTTTTATAAGCAGCAGGGGAGTGCCGCCGTTTTTTAAATCGGATATAATTTCACCGAGCGCGGCGGTAAGATTGCCCGAAAGCTCGGCTTTAAATGCCGCCTCGCGGCACAATAGGGGCGAAAACCCGTCAACCGTGTTAATCAGCGCCGAGGAAAGCTCACCGCCCGATTTTTCGGCGGTTTCAATAATTTTCTCTGCCGCGACAGCCAGCGGGTCAAGTTTGTGCCGCCGCTCGGGGTAGGTGTAGGCAGCGCCCGGCAGTATCATTCTGCCGCCTGATTCGGGGTCTGAGTGGCGCAGCGCGTCAATTATCTTGCCGTTTTCATTTATCAGCACAATATTTGTCTTGTTGCCTATAAACTCCGCCGCCAGGCGAATTTCGGCAATATCACCCATCTCGTTTGTGTAGGAAAACGTAAGCTCGGCTATTCTTTCAAAGCCGGGCTGGCTCACCTTTAAAAGCCGCGCCGATGAGAGATATTTGCGTATAAGCATGCAAAACATGGGCGGCACGGCGGGGTTTTCGTATTTCGTTTCGGTGAACTGAATACGCGCAGCCCCCGGTCGCACATTTATAAGGAGTTTTTTGCAAAATCCGCTTTTGCGCAGCAAAAAGACCAGCTCATCCTTTGAGGGCTGGTATATTTTATCTACAAACGTATTTTCGGCAGTCTGCAGCTCTGTTACCGTTTTGTGTAAAAATGCTCCGTCAAATGCCATTTCGGTTCTCCGTAAGTTTCTTTTTAAGTGCGGCGGAAATTTTCGCGAATCGCCTGTATTCTTCCCGCTTTTCAGGGATATCTTCAAGCGCGTCGGCGCATTTTTTAAGCCGCAAATACTGCTTTTCTATGTATTTTGCGCCGTCTTCCGTTCGCGGGTCTACTCTTCCGCAGTAGTAAAATTCCTCGCCGAAATTATATTTTTCGCCCGTATACCGCGCGGTCATGACTGAATAAAGCTTTTTATTTTCGCAAATCGCGGTATCGCTTATAATTTCAAAGCCGTTTTTGCATAAAAACCGCCTTAAAAATTCGGGCGAGGTGGTGGGCTGCAAGATAAGCAGCGGAGCGGGCGAGACAGTGGGAATGGCAGAGCGTGCCAGTATTGAGGCTATAACCTCGCCGCCCATACCCGCTGTTATTACAGTATCAACTTCGTTTTGCGCTATACCCTCAAGCCCGTCGCACAGGCGCAGCGTTATACCGCCTACACCTGCCGACTTAATGTTTTTCTCGGCGCTTGCAAGCGGCATTTTACGAATATCTGTCGCAATAACGCTTTTAATATCCCCGCGCTTTATAAGCTCAATGGGTAAATAGCCGTGATCTGTCCCTATATCGCACACCCTCGCACCGGGCGGCACGAGGGCGGAGATAAGCGCGAGCCTTAAACTCAGCGCCATTATTTATTTTCAAAGTGACGGTTAAGCTTTTCAAGCAGTGCGTCGCAGTCGGTTCCGTGAACCTCACACGCCTGCTCAATGCTTTCGCCGCGGGAAGCGGGGCAGCCCAGGCAATGCATGCCTATTTCAAAGAAATATTCAGCCGCGCTGCTGTCAATATCAAGTACCTCGCCTATAAGCATATCCTTTGTGATCTTCATTTTTTATTCTTCCTTTCGTTTTTTATATATTATGTGTTTTTTTCGTCCTGTTATCAGAACAGCTTAACACCGCTGTCAAGCTCGGTGCGGGAGTGATTGAAAAGCTTACGGTTATCAAGTGCCCAAAGCCGAGATGAAAAATCCTCGGGCTTTGTTGCAGCAACCGCCTCGCGCATTTCAAAAACGCGCGAATCCATAAGGTCAAGCTCGCTTAAAAGCTCCGCCTCAATAAACATAGGTCTTACCGCCGCGCCGAACTCGGGCTCGCCGTGGTGGGAAAGCACCATATGCTCAAGCAGCATTGCCGTTTTGCGGCTTATGTCGAGCTTTTCTGCGTATTTATCAATTACCATAGCGCCCATTGCCAGGTGACCGAGCAGATTGCCCTCGTTTGAATAACCTGTTGCAATTCCCGTATCGGCAACAGTAAATTCCGAAAGCTTCGCAATATCGTGCAAAATTGCGCCCGCAAGCAAAAGCTCCCTGTCCACAAACGGGTAGACCTTGCAAACGCCCTCCGCCAGCCTTACTATCGATAACGAGTGCATAAGCAGACCGCCGCGCAAAGCATGGTGCAGCTTAAACGCCGCAGGCCAGTAAAGAAGCGCCAAGCGGTTATCGGCTAAAATAGCGGTAACTATCGCTTTAAGCTCCTCATCTTCAAAGCTGTCGGCTATTCTGTACAGCTCGTCATACATCTGCTCGCCCGAATAATCCGAGGACTTAACAAAATCCTCTGTTTTAACATTATCCTCAGGGGTTATTTTGCGTATGCGGTCAATTTTCAACTGGTCATTACCGTTGTACTGCGAAATTACGCCGCGAATTTTCACAAGCTCGTTTATTTCATATTCGCCGTGAACGGCGGGGTTATACCGCCAGAGCTTTGCGTTTATTTCGCCTCCCGCGTCCGATAGGGTCATATCAAGGTATGTATCGCCCTTTGAGGAGGTCTTTTTATCGAGACTTTTTATAAGGCAGAAGCCGTCTACCGTTCCGTTATTGTCAATTGGAGTAAAATTCATTTTATTCTCCCGGGTTATTCTTTAATAATAATGTTTTCGCGTGCAGGGCCGTTGCTTACCATATGTATTTTAAAACCAATTTCCTGCTCTATAAATTCAATATATTTGCGGCAGTTTTCGGGCAGCTTGTTATATTCGGTAATTCCGGTTATATCGCATTTCCAGCCGGGCAGGGTGGTAAGCACAGGCTTTGCCTTTTCAAGAAGACCCGTAACAGGGAAGTCCTTTGTTACCTTGCCGTCAATTTCATAGCCGGTGCAGACCTTAATTTCATCAAGGTAAGAAAGCGCGTCAACAACCGTAAGCACTGCATGGGTCGTGCCCTGAACCTCGCAGCCGTATTTGGTGGCTACACAGTCAAACCAGCCCATTCTGCGCGGCCTGCCCGTGGTAGCACCGTATTCGCCGCCGTCACCGCCGTGGTCGCGCAGCTGCTGCGCCTCATCCCCGAATATCTCGCTGACAAACGCGCCGGCGCCCACTGCCGAGGAGTAAGCCTTTATAACGGTGTAAATTTCCTTAATGGCATAGGGCGGAAGACCTGCGCCAACAGCGCCGTAGCCCGCCAATGTATTTGAAGACGTAACCATGGGGTAAATGCCGTGGTCGGTATCCTTCATAGTGCCCAGCTGACCCTCAAGCAGTATTGTTTTACCCGCCTTATCAGCCTCATAAAGCATTTTGCGAACATCGCCCACAAGCGGCGCAATGCCTTTTTTCCATTCCATCATTTTATTGAAAATATCGTCTGCCGAAAGCTTTTCCTTATGGTAGAGGTTTTCAATTAAAACGTTTTTAACCTCAAGCACGCGCTCAAGCTTTTCTCTCAGCGCCTTTTCATCGAAAAGCTCGCACACCTGAAAGCCTGTCTTTGCGTATTTATCCGAATAAAACGGCGCGATGCCCGATTTTGTGGAGCCGAAGCTTGCCTTGCCGAGGCGCTCCTCCTCGTAAACATCAAAAAGCACGTGATACGGCATAACCATCTGGCAGCGCTCGGAAATTACAAGCTTAGGTGCGGGAACGCCCTTTTCAACTATGCTGTTATATTCCTCTAACAGCTTGTCAACATCAAGTGCAACGCCGTTGCCTATGCAGTTTGTAACACCCTCGTTAAAAACACCCGACGGCAGAGTGTGCAGCGCAAACTTGCCGTACTTATTTTTTATAGTGTGACCCGCGTTGGCACCGCCCTGAAAACGAACGACAAAATCGGCGTTTCCGGCTAACATATCGGTAATTTTACCCTTGCCCTCGTCGCCCCAGTTTGCGCCTACAACAGCCTTAACCATAATACATATACCCCGTTTTTTAATAAATTTGCAATCACTCACAAGGTAATTACATTTTATTATACAACGGCGCATTTTATATTTCAAGTGTTTTGTATTACTTTCCCGCAATATGTCGAAATACGGGCAGCGAAACCTCAAATTTTTGTTTTTCCTCGTGGCTTTTTAAGTGGCGGAATATAATTGACAGCGAAATAAGCGCACACCCGAGCGTGACCCCCGCGGAAACCGCAAAACGGGCGCAGATTGCGGTAAAAAGGCAGTAGGTTACAATTGTTCTGTAATAATGCGGGGATATGCGCACCGCTACCGAGAGCAAAATATAAATTGCCGCAAGGGTCAAAAGCGGCAGGGCTGCGGGCAAAAGCCCCAAAAGGCAGCCGAACGAAACGGCTATGCCCTTGCCGCCGCGAAAGCGGTAAAAGCAGGGGAGAATATGCCCGAGCACGGGGGAAACCAGCACGGGTGCCAAATAAATATCCATATTGCCGCGGGTCATATAAAGGTAAAGAAAAACAGGCAGAAATCCCTTTATCAGGTCGCCGAGCAACGTCAGCGTTCCGCAAAGCATACCGCCGTAAATAAACGCGTTTGAGGTGCCGGGGTTGCCGTCAGTGCTGTTTGAAATTAGGTCCTTACCGAAAAGCGCGCCGTAAACGCGGGCGAAAAGTATGCTGCCGCAAAGATAGCCGAAAGCGGTAAAGCAGAGTGATATAAGCATTTAAAGCGCTCCTTTCAAATTCTTGTTAAGACGGTATAAAAATCATCTTTCGTGCGTTAAATAGTATTCTTTTTTATCGGAATACATATCCCTGTCAATATTTAAAAGAAATTCTTTAAGGCTTTCGCCGTGAAATTCTGCCGTTCCCATAGCCATTGAGAGCCTGTAAGGCCTGTCGGTCGTGTTGTTGAAAAGGTTTATGTTTTCCCGAATCGTATTTTTCAGTTCGGCGGTGGATTTTTCCGAGCCGTCCGTAATTATAATTATAAATTCATCGCCCGCCATTCGCATGGGCACGGCGTTTTTCGGTACGGATTCGGATAGAATTTTGCCTATGTTGCGAATTGCACCGTCACCTACATAATGCCCGTAATCGTCGTTTATCTTTTTAAAGTTATTCACGTCAAGCAATATTCCGTAAATATCGGCGCGCTTGGTTTTGCACAGCTTTTCCATATAAAAATTAAAATATTTGCGGTTGAAAAGCCCCGATATATCGTCAACAAACGAATTAAAGGTCTGCAATTGCAGGCTTACGAAAACAAAGCCAATCGCTATTGAAGCCCAACCCGTGGAAATGCCGTAAAACATGACCTGTGCCACTATGCCTATAAGGCAGGGAATAACAAAATAATATACAGGAAAAAATTTCACCGAGTTTCCCTTGTATTTCGCCCAATGCGCCGCGCATATGCTTTCTACAAAATAGATCAACACCGTAACGTAGAGTATCGGGGTAAGCCCGCCGCGGGTGTATACGTTTGTATCCGAAATATCGAAAAAAATTCCGTTTCCGAATAAATTCACAACCATAAGGCAGGCAACTGCAAAAAGCGGAAAACCCAAAATTAAAGCTTTATTTTTAAGCCTTTTCATACTGCGGTATATTTTAAACTCCAAAAACAAGTTCCATAAATACCCTACCAAAACGGTAAAGCCCGTGCATACCGTGTTACATATATATTGCAGCGCAAAACAACCGGGGAATAACTTGCCGTCTATTAAAAAGCTTGCGGTTTCGGCTATAAGAGCCATAAGCGTTGCAATTAACATACAGTTGTAAAGCCTTTCATCAGGGCGGCTTGTTTCGCTGTTTTGTATTCTGAAAATCAAAAGCAGTAAAACCATAGAAACGCCGCAGGAATTTGCAACTAAAATTTCCGCTATGTTAATTGTCATTTTTTAAAGCTCCTTTACATTAAACTTTACTAAACTTCATTTTGCTTTTAACAGGCATACTGTCTCCACGTGCGAGGTGCGGGGGAACATATCTACCGGGGTGTACTCTTTTAGTTCATACCCCTTTTCGCCGAATATCTTTATATCCCTTGCAAGGGTGGCGGGGTCGCAGGAGACATATACTACCTTTTCAGGCTTAAAATCCTCGGCTATTGTGCTTATCAGCTCCGCTGAACAGCCCTTGCGCGGCGGGTCTACCATTACAACATCGGGCTTTACACCCTTTTTTGCAAGCTCTGCCGCCGCGCCCGCAGCGTCGTTGCATATAAATTCGGCGTTAGTTATGCCGTTAAGCCTAGCGTTAAAGCACGCATCTCTTACCGCCTGCTCAATTATTTCCACGCCTATTATTTTTTCGGCTTCCTTCGCCATGGAAAGCCCTATTGTACCCGCGCCGCAGTATAAATCAAGCACGGTTTTGCCAGCGTCTCGGCTGCCGCCTCGGTCGGTGCTTCTGCTTCGCAGAGGTGTCCACCGAACACCCGCACCCTTTACACAAGGGAGCCTATTTTTACCTATATCTTTTTCCCGGTGTTTTTGTCGGTGAATACCGCCTCGTATTCATAGCCCAAAACATCGGCGATTTTTTTTAAATCGCTTTCGCTGAAATTATCGCGTTTAATTTTTATGCTTAGTGTGGGTGGCTTTATATCTAATAATGTTGCAAGTCTGCCCATTGTCATTTCACGTTCTACAAGCATTACCTTAATTTTCTTTGCGGTAGACATTATGTAATCACTCCGTTCTTAACAATTATAAGCCTGAATACAAAAAAATCAAAGAAAACTCGAATAAAATTAGCCTATACACTAATTTATGCTTGGCAAATATTTATTATATGCTTATAATATTAGCATAAAAGCGAACTTAATTTGCTTTTAACTAAAAATGTAAATATTTTATGAACGGAGAAATCAAAAATGGAATTATCTAACCTTTGGAGCAAGTGCGATCTGCTTTATTTATCCGACTATCTTGCAAACGGCGGCGAGCTTATAGAAATTCCCGAAAAGGAAAGCTACGAGAAAACCGTAAGAAAGGCGGAAAAGTCACTGTTTTCATTAGCAGAGAGATTTGCAAACAATAGGGAAGAGCTCGAAGAATTGGACGAAACAATAGGTATAGCTATAACCACGCTGCGGCGGACGTTTTTTGAAATGGGGCTTATCGGGGGCA
>ERZ826220.1063-NODE-1063-length-29239-cov-22.085492_pt1 | contig 29239 bp, 22 predicted proteins | sample MGYA00519927_ERZ826220 | MGnify/ENA primary metagenome ERZ826220 (study PRJEB31778, sample SAMEA3449225) | human gut metagenome | biome: human gut; feature: human-associated habitat; material: faeces | place: United Kingdom | collected 2010/2012 ... | reverse complement strand
GCATAAGAAAAAGCTGAGTGGAGTTCCACTCAGCTTTTCTTAACGATTTTCGTTCCGAATCAATTATTCGGCTGCGACCTTGGACTCGATGACCTTGACCTGACGGCCGTTGTAGGTACCGCATTCCGGGCACATTCTGTGAGGCTGGTGCAGAGCGCCGCACTTCGGGCACGCAACGAGCGCGGGAGCGGTGAGCTTCCAGTGAGAAGAACGTCTCTTATCACGTCTCTGACGGGATACTTTCCCCTTGGGGACTGCCATGTTGACACCTCCTTAAAGTTAAGCTGAATGAACAGCGAATTTATTGTTCCAAAAGCTTTGCGAGGGCTGCTAACCTGGGGTCGACTTCCTTTTTGCAGCGGCACTTCTCATAGTTGAGATTGACACCGCAGCCGGAACACAAGCCCCTGCAATCCTCGCGGCAAAGGGTCTTGCTTGGCATATTGAGGATGAACGTCTCCCGCGCCAGCTCGCTGAGATCAACGGTTCCGTTGTCCAGCAGCAGGATATCGTCGTTGTCGTCTTCCTCCAGTTCCTCAGCGAGCAGACACTCGAACGGGACCTTGTACGGAAGATCAAACGGCGCTCCGCAGCGATCGCACACGGCGGAAAGCGTTGTAGTCAGGTCAAACTGCAACCGCAGCATCCCCGCAATGTTCTCTGCCTGCCCTACCACTGAGACCGGCCGAACCGCAGGACACACGCCGCCGAAGTCCACATCAGAAAAGTCCTCTGTAAAGTCAAAGGGAATTCTGCCTCCGGGGGTGTTAATGATACGTTTTACGTCTAAAACCATGCTACACCTCGCAATGACACGAGTGATATTATAGAGGACGTTTTCTCGATTGTCAAATACTTTTTTCACGGTTGCGGCAAAAATTTTGACAGGATTTCTTTACTTTTTTTGCCCGCTATCGTACAATAGCAGAAAATCGCGCGCTGCGCAAGCGGAGGTGCCGCCCATGCGGGAGTTTCACATCGGAAAAAATGACGAAAATCAGCGGCTTGACCGCTTTCTCGGCAAGGCCATCCCCCTGCTCCCCGCATCGCTCGCGCAGAAGTACATCCGCCTAAAGCGCATCAAGGTCAACGGCGCGCGCGCCCAGCGCGACCAGAAGCTCGTCGCGGGCGATATTTTGCAGTGCTACATCAACGATGAGTTTTTCGAGTCGCCGAGCGAGGAAAACGTCTACCTCACGATCACGACGCCGCGGCTCAAGATCGTCTACGAGGACGAGAACATCATGCTGCTCGACAAGCCCGCGGGCATGCTTGCCCACGCCGACGAGCACGAGAAAGTCAATACGCTCGTCAACCACATGCTCGCCTACCTCTATCAAAAGCGCGAGTGGCGGCCACGCGAGGAGAACGCCTTCACCCCTGCCCTCTGCAACCGCATCGACCGCAACACTGGCGGCATCGTCATCGCGGCGAAAAACGCTGAAGCGCTGCGCATCCTGAACGACAAGATTCGCGACCGCGAGATTGCCAAATACTATTTATGTATCGCCCTCGGCCGCGTCGAGCCGCCGAAGGGCCGCATCGAGTGCTTTCTGCGCAAGGACGAGAAGAGCAACACCGTCCGCGTTTACCACCGCCCCGTGCCGGACGGCCGCAGCGCGATCACCTTATACCAAACGCTCCAGACGCGCGGCGAGCTGTCGCTTCTGGAGGTCGAGCTGCTCACGGGCCGTACGCATCAGATTCGCGCGAGCATGGCCGACCTCGGCCATCCCCTGCTCGGCGATGGCAAGTACGGCGTCGGCAGCGTGAACCGCAAATATGGCGAAACGCATCAGGCGCTCTACTCCTACCGCCTGCGCTTCGACTTTCCCAGCGACGCGGGCATCCTCGAATATCTGCACGGACGCGAGTTTCAGGTGGATGAGGTCCCGTTTCAAAAGAAGTACTTTGGTTAAATCCCACAAGCGGAGAGCCATAACATGGCTCTCCGCTTTCTCATTTTGCAAAAGTTCAAAATATTGAACTTTTTGTTAAATATACTCTTGCAATTTTGCGCGCTGTGTGTATAATGATTTCGGTTTAGCAAAAACTGACCAAAAGTTTAGTATATCAAACGAGGAGGCATGTGCATGGACATCGGCAATAAGATCAAGCAGCTGCGAACGCGACAGGGACTAACTCTGGAGGAGCTTGCCAGCCGAAGCGAGCTCACGAAGGGGTTCTTGTCCCAGTTAGAGCGCGACCTCACCTCCCCCTCGATCGACTCGCTCAGCGATATCCTCGAGGCCCTCGGCACCAACCTCTCGGAATTCTTCCAGGAGGATAAAAACGACCAGTTTGTCTTCCGCTACGAAGACTTTTTCGTCGACGAGCGCGAGAACTGCACCGTCAACTGGATCGTTCCCAACACGCAGAAAAACCAGATGGAGCCCATTTTATTGGAACTTCCCGCCGGCGGCGAATCGTTCGAGGTCGAGCCGCACAACGGCGAGGAGTTCGGCTACGTGCTTGACGGCAGCGTCATTTTAGAGTGCGACGGCGAACGCAGCGTTGTGCGCCGCGGCGAAACGTTCTATCTCCACGGCAGAACGTTCCACTACCTCAAAAATGAACGCAAGACCACCGCGCGCGTCCTCTGGGTCTGCACGCCCCCGCTTTTTTAACTACTATTCTATAAAATTGTGAGGATATTGGAAATGGCCGAAGAAAAGAAAAAGATCATTCAATTCAAGAACATCGTCAAGAGCTTTGAGGACGGACAGGTCGTTCTCAAGGGCGTCTCTCTTGACATTTACGAAAATGAGTTCGTCACGCTGCTCGGCCCCTCGGGCTGCGGCAAGACGACACTGCTGCGCATCCTCGGCGGCTTTTTGCAGCCGAGCGAGGGCAAGGTGCTCTTCGACGGTGAGGACATCGTCAGCGTCCCGCCCTACAAGCGCGAGATCAACACCGTCTTCCAGAAGTATGCCCTCTTCCCCCACATGGACGTGTACGACAACATTGCCTTTGGCTTGACGCTCAAAAAGGAGCCGAAGGACGTCATCGAGCAGAAAGTCATGCGTATGCTGCGCCTTGTGAGCCTTGAGGACTATGCCCACCGCAACGTGACTGAGCTCTCCGGCGGCCAGCAGCAGCGCATCGCCATCGCCCGCGCGCTCGTTAACGAGCCAAGCGTGCTGCTGCTCGACGAGCCGCTCGGCGCGCTCGACTTAAAGCTCCGCAAAGAGATGCAGCAGGAGCTCAAATACATCCAGCAGGAGGTCGGCATCACGTTCATCTTCGTCACGCACGATCAGGAAGAGGCGCTGACGATGTCCGACAAGATCGTCGTCATGAATGCGGGTGAAATTCAGCAGATCGGTACGCCGACCGAAATCTACCGCACCCCCGTCAACGAATTCGTCGCCAAGTTCATCGGCGAGACGAACATCATCGACGGCGTCATGCTTGAGGACGACCTCGTCATGTTCGAGGACAAGAAGTACGCCTGCCGTGCCCGCGGCTACAATAAGAACGAAAAGGTCGACGTCGTCATCCGCCCCGAGCACCTCGACATTGTCCCGCGTGCCGAGGGTATGCTCAAGGGCACGGTCAAGTCTCAGCTTTTCAAGGGCATGCACTATGAAACCGTGGTCGAAACGCGCGTCGGTACGTCCATCACCGTGAAGATGCAGGTCTCGCAGGACCGCCCTGTCTACAACGAGGAAAAGGGCGAGAAGATCAGTGCGAACGCCTTCCTTCTGGACGTGGAGGACGTCGAAGAGCTCGACGACGCCAAGGTCGTCGCCCTCGCCTCTGCCGAGGCGTGGGACGCCGAGACCGAGGAGCCCATCTCCATCAAGACCGTCGAATACGACATCAAGCCCGAGACCGGCAACTACACCGTGACCTTTGCCACCGCGAACGATACGTCTATCACCGTCAAGGTGCTCGTCGTAGCGCAGAACCGCGTCGAGAGCAAGGTCTATCAGGAAGAAATTTACGCGATGAACTTCTTCAAAAAGGTCGAGGACATTCAGGAGAGCATCGCGCTCGACACCGATCTTGAGACCTGGGCCAGCGCGTCGGCGTGGTCCCTCGAAGACGGCGAGCAGGTCGAGATCACGGATGTCAAGTACGACTTCGACCCCGAGACCATCACCCCGGGCGTTTACGATGTGACCTTCTCCACCGAGGGCTATGAGTACAAGGTCTCCACCACCCACGCCTTTGAAGAGGGCGAGCAGGTCGGCCTTGTCTTCCGTCCCGAGGACATCCACGTGATGAAGAAGGAGGGCCAGTGGTGAAGCGCTTTCGTTCCATGACTTACCCGTATATCGCGTGGATCATCGCGATCATCGTGGTGCCGATGCTTCTGATCGTGCTCTATGCCTTCACGACCTCCGGCAACTCGGTGCTGACATTCCAGTTCACCTTTGAGAACTTTGCCCGCTTCGTCACGGACAAGGTCTTTATGGATGTGTTGCTGCGCTCGCTCTATATCGCGCTCATCACAACGCTCATCTGCGTTGCGCTCGGCTACCCCATCGCCTACGTCATCGCGCAGCGCGGCGGCCGCAGCAACACGATCTTAATTCTGCTCATCACCATGCCGACCTGGGTCAACATGCTGGTGCGCACCTATGCTTGGATGGGCATTTTGCAGGACGAGGGCATCTTCAACACGATCCTTTCGTGGTTCGGCATCGGCCCCGTGTCGATGATCCACACGAGCTTTGCCGTCATCCTCGGCATGGTCTATAACTTCATACCCTTTATGATTTTGCAAATTCACACCTCCCTTGCCAAGATGGACAAGAGCCTTTTGGAAGCCGCCAACGACCTCGGTGCAACGCCGGTGCAGGCATTCCTGCGCGTGACGCTGCCGCTCTCGCTTCCCGGCGTGATCTCCGGCATCACGCTCGTGTTCCTGCCCGCGGTGTCGAGCTTCTTCATTCCGAAGCTCCTCGGCGGCGGACAGTACGTCCTCGTCGGCAACATCATTGAAACGCAGTTCCTCACCACTGGCGACTGGAACTTCGGCTCGGCCATCTCGCTCATCATGGCAGTCATCATCATGATCTCCATGTGGCTCACGCGCAAGGCAGACGTTCAGGTCGCCTCGCGGGGAAAGGAGTGAGAAGCGCATGAAAAAGAAAACCTCTGTCGGCTCGAAGATCATCCTGACGCTCACGATGCTCTTCTTCTACCTCCCCATCCTCTATATCATTATCTTTTCGTTCAACGATTCCCGCTCACTGACGAAGTTCGGCGGCTTCTCGCTGCGCTGGTATGAAAAGATGTTCGCCGATTCGACGATGATGGAGGCTGTGCTCTACACGGTCATCATCGCCGTCATCGCGACGGTCGTCGCGACAGTCGTCGGCACGATCACGGCCATCGGTCTTTCTAAATCCCGCAAGGTTGTGCAGAAGATGGTCGAGCGCATCAACGACCTGCCCGTGATGAACCCCGATATCGTCACGGCCATCTCACTTCTGATGTTTTTCAGCGTTCTCACGGTCAAAAAAGGCTTCGGCACGCTGCTCATCGCGCATATCATGTTCTGCATCCCCTACGTGATGCTCTCCGTTACGCCGAAGCTCCGCTCGCTCGACCCTAACCTGATCGACGCGGCGATGGACCTTGGCGCAACGCCGTTCCAGGCGCTCACGAAAGTCATTGTGCCGCAGATCAAGCCGGGTATCATCTCCGGCGCGCTCATTGCGTTCACGATGAGCTTTGACGACTTCGTCATCTCGTACTTCACGACGGGCAACGGCGTCAACAACATTTCGATTTTGGTCTACACGATGTCCAAGCGCGTCAACCCGTCCATCAACGCCCTTTCTACCATTGTGATTCTTCTCATTACGCTGGTGCTCGGCGTCGTGAACATCGTGCCGATCATGCGTGAAAAGCGCGAAAAGGACGGCAAGTCCTCCCGCGCCGTGAGCCGCAAGGCCATGGCGGCTGTTGCCGCCGTGCTGGTGCTGGCCGTTGTCGGCGGCACCGTGGGCGCGAGCCTTTCCCAGCAGCACAAGAGCGCCGCGGCTGTCGAGAAGTACGGCAGCAACGTTTTGAAGCTCTATCTCCCCGGCGAGTACCTCGGCGAGAACGTCATCTCCGACTTTGAAAAGCAGTACGGCGTGCGCGTCATCGTCGAGAACTTCGACTCCAACGAGATGATGTACACCAAGCTCATGGCCGGCGACCGCTACGATGTCATCATTCCGTCCGACTACATGATCGAACGCCTGATGAACGAGGACTTCCTCCAGCCGCTTGACAAGAGCATGATCCCCAACATGGAGAACATGTCCGATGCCGTGCTCGGTATGAGCTATGATCCTGACAACACGTACTCCATCCCCTACTTCTGGGGCAGCGTCGGTCTCGTCTACAACCACGAGAATGTCGACCCTGCCGTCATCGAGAGCGAGGGCTGGGAGGTCCTGCGCAACACCGACTACGCCGGTCACATCTACATCTACGATTCCGAGCGCGACTCGTTTATGATGGCGTTCAAGGCGCTGGGCTACTCGATGAACACCGAGGACCCCAACGAGATCAACGACGCCTATGAGTGGCTCCTGCAGATGAACAACACCATGTCCCCCGTCTACGTGACCGACGAGGTCATCGACGGCATGATGAACGGCTACAAGGACATCGCCGTTGTCTACTCCGGCGACGCGGCCGTGGTGCTTGATGAAAACGAAGACATGAGCTTCTATATGCCCTCCCAGGGCACGAACATCTGGTGCGATGCCATGGTCATTCCCCAAAATGCCGAGAATCCCAAGCTCGCCCACGAGTTCATCAACTACATGCTCACCTATGAAGCCGCGTTTGACAACACCGAAACGGTGGGTTATACTTCTCCCAACGCGGAAGTGTTTGAAGAGATGACCTCGTCTGAGGATCTCTACGCGGACAATGCCGCCTACCTTCCCCGCAGCGGCTACGACAAGGACGAGATGTTCCACGACAACCAGACCCTCATGCGCGAGCTGAGCAAGCTCTGGATCAAGGTCAAAGCTGCCAAGTAATATCGTAAAGGAGTTTTTTAAGATGAAAATCGGAGATACTTTTACCGTCAAGAAGGTTGTCACGGAAGACATGACCGCTGCCGCGCTCGGCAGCGGCGGTCTGCCGGTGTTTGGCACGCCGTATCTCGTCGCGATGGTCGAAAACGCCGCCTTCACCTATCTCCAGCAGGAGCTGCCCGAGGGTAAGAGCACCGTCGGCACCAAGGTCGAGGTCTCCCATGTCTCCCCCTCGCCCGTCGGCATGGAGATCACCGTCACCGTCGAGGTCACGGATATTTCCGCAAACGGCAAGATGGTCGACTTCAAGGCCACCGCGACCGACACCGCCGGCCTCATCGGCGAGGGCACGCACCAGCGCGCCGTCATCACCGTGGATCGCTTCATGGACAAGTGCCAGGCCAAGCTCGGCTGATTTTGTAAGGAGGAACCCTGATGCATTATTCGGGAGCCGTTTACCGTCCCCCCAGCGAGGCGCGCAGCCTCATCGTGCAGTGCACGCTCGGGTGCAGCCACAACAAATGTGCGTTCTGCACGATGTACAAGGACAAAAAGTTCTCCATCAACCCCATCGAGCAGGTGCTCTCCGACCTCGACGAGGCGCGCGCCTACGGGCGCTATATCGAGAAGATCTTTTTGGCCGACGGCGACGCGCTGATCCTGCCGATGGATTACCTTCTGACCGTTCTCGACTATATCCGCGACCACTTCCCCACCTGCAAGCGCGTGGCGGCTTACGCAACGACCAAGGCCATCATGCGCAAGACCGACGAGGAACTTCGCACGCTGCGCGAGCACGGCCTCGGCATCGTGTATATCGGCCTTGAGAGCGGCAACGAAGAGCTTCTCAAAAAGTTCTGCAAGGGCGTTACTGCCGAGGAGATCGTCTTAAACGCCATCCGCTGCAAGCAGGCGGGCATCGCCACCTCCGTCACGGCCATCAACGGCATGGCGGGCGCGAACGGCGACTGGCAGGCCCACGCCATCGACACGGCGAAAGCCGTTTCCCGCATGAAGCCCGACTATATCGCGTTTTTGACGCTTCGCGTCTACTCGGGCACGCCGCTGCACGACTGGATCGCGAGCGGCGAGTTCAAGATGATGGAGCCGCCCGAGCTGATGCGTGAAACACGCCTCTTTTTGGAGCACATCGACTCCGACGGCAGCATCTTCCGCTCGAACCACGCGTCGAACTACCTCCCCCTCGGCGGTACGCTCAACCGCGACCGCGAGGCGCTGATCCACACGATCGACGAAGCGCTCGACGGCAAGGTTAGACTTCGCCGCGCCGTCGAACTGGGACTATAAAACCTAAAAATAGGACCTGCCGTAAGGTAGGTTTTATTTTTGCGTTTTGTCCTAAAGGGTAAAGGGGTACCCCGCACCGTGCGGGGTGCGAAAAAAGGGGGCCATTCTCTCACGCGAGAGAATGGCCCCCTTATCCGCGTCCCCTGCACGGTGCAGGGAAAAACGCCCCCCTGCGAGTACGCAGGGAACAATACAACACAGTGTGTTAAAACAATGTTAACTGGCTCGTTTCAGGCAATCCCGCAAACGCGCCCAGCGCGCGCAGCTGGTCGATATGCGTCTGCGACAGCTTGTTGCAGCAGAGGGAAAACTCCTCCACCGATGTAAAGTCCTTCCCCTTGCGCTTCTCGACGGTGTCGAGCGCTGCGGTCTCGCCGAGTCCGCGCACGGACGTGAACGGCGGAAGAAGGCCGTTTTCCGTGACGATGAACTTTGTCGCATCGCTGCGGTAAATGTCGATGGGCTCAAAATGGAAACCGCGCAGGCAGAATTCGTAGCAGACTTCAAGCGTCGTCATCAAGTCCTGTTCCACGGCGGTCGCGTCCTTGTTGTTTTCGATCTCGCGGATGCGGCGGCGCAGCGCGTCGGCGTCCTTGCAGCACTCGGCGGCGTCGAATGCCTTGGCGCGGATGGAGAAGAACGTCGCGTAGAACGCGAGCGGCTCATGCACCTTGAACCACGCGATGCGGAACGCCATCATGACGTAGGCGACCGCGTGCGCCTTCGGGAAGAGGTAGCCGATTTTTGCAAGCGACTCGATATACCACTCCGGCACATCGTGCTTGCGCATTTCCTCTACCCACATCGGCCAGTCCCCTGCCTTGCCGGCTTTGACCTTGCCCTTTCGGACGGCTTCCATCGTCTTAAAGCTCATCTTCGGGTCAAGCCCCATCGAAATAAGGTAGAGCATAATGTCGTCACGGCAGCCGACGGTCTCCAGAACGCTCGCCGTGCCGCTGACGATCAGATCCTTCGCGTTGCCGAGCCACACGTCCGTGCCGTGGGAGAAGCCTGAAAGGCGCAGCAGCGTGTTGAAGTCCTTCGGCTGCGTGTCGACGAGCATTTGGCGCGTGAAGCGCGTGTTAAACTCGGGGATCGCGACGGCGCCCGTGGGGCCGAGCACTTCGTCGTTCTCGTAGCCGAGCACCTTGGACGAGATGAAGATCGACATCGTGTCGGGGTCGTCGAGCGGGATAGCGCGGGCGTTTACGCCCGTCAGATTTTCGAGCATGCGGATCATCGTCGGGTCATCGTGGCCGAGCATATCGAGCTTTAAGAGGTTGTCCTCCATGCAGTGATATTCGAAATGCGTGGTGATCGTGTCGCTGTCGGGGTCGTCCGCAGGGTGCTGTACGGGGCAGAAATCCTCGATATCCATGTCGTCCGGCACGACGACGAGTCCGCCGGGATGCTGGCCCGTCGTGCGGCGTACACCGACGCAGCCTGCCGTCAGGCGGTCGATCTCGGCATTGCCCGCGGCGATGCCGTTTTCCTCGAGGTATTTTTTGACGAAGCCGTAGGCCGTCTTCTCCGCGAGCGTACCGATCGTGCCCGCGCGGAAGACCTGCGTCTTGCCGAACATTTCGACCGCGTGCGCGTGGGCGCGCGCCTGATATTCGCCTGAGAAGTTGAGGTCGATATCCGGCACCTTGCCGCCGCCGTAGCCGAGGAAAGTTTCAAACGGGATGTCGAAGCCGTCTTTGACGTACTTTGTGCCGCAGACGGGACACATTTTATCGGGCATGTCCGCGCCACAGCCATACTCGCCCGCATGGAACTCGACGTTGCGGCACTTGGGGCAGCGGTAGTGCGGCGGCAGGGCGTTGACCTCGGTGATGCCGGCCATGTACGCGACAAGCGACGAGCCGACCGACCCTCGCGAGCCGACGAGGTAGCCGCACTCAAGCGAGCGCTGCACGAGCTTCTGCGCCGACATGTAGACGACGTCGTACTTACCCAGAATGCTGCCAAGCTCGACGTTCAGCCGGTCGACGATCAGCTGCGGCAGATCGTCGCCGTAAAGCTCATGCGCTTTCCCCCACACCATGCGGTTAAGGTCTTCTTCCGAATTTTCAAGCCGCGGCGGGAACAGCTTGCCCTTGGGCAAAAGCTCGATATCCTCCACCTGCTCGGCGATGGCGCGGGGGTTCGTCACGACGACCTCGTAGGCTTTCTCCTTGCCGAGGTAGTCAAATTCCTTGAGCATTTCGTCCGTCGTGCGGAAGTAGAGCGGGACGGGCTCGTTCGCGTCGGCGAATTTCTTTGACGCGAGCAGGATATGGCGATAGACCTCGTCTTCGGGGTCGAGGAAGTGGACGTCGCCCGTTGCGCAGACGGGCTTGCCGAGTTCTTCGCCAAGCTTGACAACAGTGCGGTTGAAGTCCTTGAGGTCTTCGTCGTCGCGCACCGTGCCGTCGCGCACCATGAAGCGGTTATTGCCGAGCGGCTGAATTTCAAGATAGTCGTAGAACGAGGCGATGCGCTTGAGCTCATTCCAGTCCTTGTGGTCGACGATGGCGCGGAACAGCTCGCCCGCCTCGCAGGCAGAGCCGATGATCAAGCCCTCGCGATGCGCGACAAGCTCGCTTTTCGGGATGATCGGCACGCGCTTAAAATATTTGAGGTTCGACGCCGAGATGAGCTGGTAGAGGTTCTTGAGGCCCACCTTGTTCTTGGCGATCAGAATGATGTGCTTTGGGAAACGGTTGCGCTTGACGCCGAGCGGGCGGAGCTTCGTCATCTCGTCGTTGATCTGCTGGAGGCGCGTGACGCCGCGCTCTTCGAGCATGACGAAAAACTTCGCGAGCATCTGCGCGACCGGTACCGCATCGTCGGACGCGCGGTGGTGGTTGAACTGTGGGAGCTGCAAGTGGTCGGCCACGATGTCGAGCTTGTACTTGCCGAGCTCGGGCAGGAGATTCTGCGCGAAAATCAGCGAGTCGAGATACGTCGGCTCGAACGGGATGCCGCACTTTTTGCAGCCTGCGCGGATGAAGCTGATATCAAACTCCGCATTGTGTGCAGCGAGCGGGCGGCCGCCCGCAAAGGCCAAAAACGCGTGCAGCGCGTCCTCCAGCTTCGGCGCGCCGCGCAGCATGTCGTCTGTGATGCCGGTCAGGCCGATGATCTCAGGCGAAAGCCGGCGCTCGGGGTCGACAAAGGTCTGGAACGTGTCGACGATCTCGCCGCCTTTCAGAATGACCGCACCGATCTCGGTGATGGCATCGTGCGCGACCTTCAGACCCGTTGTTTCAATGTCGAAACAGCAGATCTCAGTCGAAAAATCGCCGTCCTGCGGGCCGTGCACACAGATACGGTCGTCGATGTTGTTGAGAAAATAGCCCTCACAGCCGTAAAGGAGTTTTATTTTACCCTCGCCGGTGTGCCAGGCGTCCGGGAAGCTCTGCGCTACGCCGTGATCCGTGATGGCGATGGCGGGCATCCCCCACTTGATCGCGCGCTTGACGACCGCGGCGGTGTCGGTCAGCGCGTCCATGTTGGACATACGGGTATGTAAGTGCAGCTCGACGCGCTTTTCCTCCGCCGTGTCCGTGCGCTCGGCGTGGTCGATCTGCATGATGTCCTGCGGGTTGAGCTGCATGTCCTTACCATCGTAGGAGAGCTCCATGCGGCCGCTGACGCGCAGCCACATGCCGACGCTGATCTTGCCAAGAAGCTCCGTCGCCTCGCGCTCGGGCATGCTGCGGCGGATGAAGAGCGAGCCTTCGTAGTCCGTCATTTCGAGCAACATCGTCCAGACGCCGGCGCGGCGCGTCTCGTGGCAGTCGAACTTGAAGACCTTGCCCTCAACGACGACGTGACCGGCCTTTGGCGTCAGCTCGCTGATGGGGAGCACTCTCCCCTTTGCAATCTCGCGGCCCATGATGACACTGCCGCTGCCGCTCACCTTGCGGCCAGCGTTCTTCAACATGTCGGGAAAGGCCTCCGCCGTTGATTTGACGTGGATGTCCACGCGCTTTAAGTCGTAATTGCGCGCAAGAAGCTGCTCGACCGTTTCGCGCGTCGAGTCGTTCATCTCCGCGCGTACGGTCATGTCGAGCGTCATCGTGCGCTTTTCCGGCTCGAGCACCATGTTCGTGACCATCGCGGCGTTGAGCGGGACGCGCAGGTCAAAATCCGGCGAAAAGTCGGTGAATAATTCAAAAAAAGGAATCTTTTGTGCCATAGCCACAACCTTATCTCAGTATCGTTTCCGCTCGATCAGAGTTTTTTGATTTCCTCCATCAAAGCGTCGACAAGCTTTTCCTGCGGCACTTTGTAAAGGATTTTTCCTTTTCGGAAAATCATGCCCTCACCTTTACCGCCGGCCACGCCGATATCGGCGGCCGAGGCCTCACCGGGCCCGTTGACGACGCAGCCCATCACGGCGACCGTGATATTCTTCTTGCAGTCGGCAAGACGGCGCTCCAACTCCTCGGCGATCGGGATCATGTCGTACGCCGTGCGGCCGCACGTCGGACAGGAGACGAGGTTCACGCCGCTGCGGCGGATGCCGCAGGCCTGCAAAATGCGCTTGGCGGCGTAGACCTCCTCCACGGGGTCCGCCGTGAGCGAGACGCGCATCGTGTCGCCGATGCCCTCGCACAGAAGGCCGCCGATGCCGATGGCGGACTTCAAAAGCCCCATCGTGGGCGTGCCCGCCTCGGTTACGCCGAGGTGGAGCGGATAGTCTACCTTTTCGTGCAGAAGGCGATAGGCCGCCATGTTGAGCGGTACATCAGAGCTCTTGACCGAGATGCAGATCTCGGTAAAATCGAACTTTTCAAGCAGCCGCACATGTCTGAGCGCGCTCTCGACGAGCGCCTCGGGCGTCACGCGGCCATATTTTGCGAGCAGCTCCTTTTCAAGCGAACCGCCGTTCACGCCGATGCGGATGGGGACCTTGTGTTCACGGCAGGCGTCAACGACCGCCTTGACGCGGTCGTCTCCCCCGATGTTGCCGGGGTTGATGCGAATTTTGTCCGCGCCGCGCGCCGCCGCTTCGACGGCGAGACGGTAGTCGAAGTGGATGTCCGCGACGAGCGGGATGGAGATATTCTCCTTAATTTCACTCAGCGCGTGCGCGGCCTCCATATTCGGCACCGTGACGCGCACGATCTCGCAGCCCGCCTCTTCGAGCGCGTGGATCTGCGCAATGGTGGCCTTGGCATCCTCAGTGTGCGTGTTGCACATCGACTGGATCGTGACCGGCGCGCCGCCACCAATGGCGACGCCGCCTGCGATAATTTGCTTGCTCATAAGATCATCCTCCTCACAGGAGCTTGACAATGTCGTGGAACGTGACGAACAGCATCAGCGCCATTAAAAGCGCAAAGCCGATGCCGTTGATGACGTTCAGATATTTGGACGAAATTTCCTTTTTGAAAAGCGCCACGGCGATGCCGTTGACGAGCAGGAACAGCACGTGTCCGCCGTCGAGCGCGGGCAGCGGCAGCAGGTTCATCACGGCGAGGTTCACCGCGATCATCGCGGCGAAGTAGAGGATGCTCTCGAGCGCCGCGCCAAAGCCGGCCTCGGCCTCGGTCTCCTTGCCGACCTCCGTGATGGTCGAGACGATGCCGACCGGGCCGCTCAGATCGTTCACGCCCGCCGCGCCCGAAAGCAGCATTTGCAGGCTTAGACGCACAATGCGGACATAGTCCATCGTCTGGTACCAGCTGTATTGCAGGCGCAGAAGCGGCGTCGCCTCGACGATCCCGCCGTAGGTAAAGCCGTAGGCCTCATACTCCTTACCGTTTTCGTCGGTGTAGACTTGCCTGGTGAGCGTGCGGTCGAGCTTTTTGCCGTCGCGCAGGACGGTCATGTTGATCGTGCCCGTGTCGCCAAGGCCCATGATGAGCGACACATCGCTCTTTAAATAAATGCGCTCGCCGTTGATGGCGTAGATCATGTCGCCGGGCATCAGGCCGTCCTCTCCCTGCTGCGGAAAATCGGGGTTCAGCTCGACGATCTCCGTCGTGTAGAACGCCTGCGCGCCCGCGTACAGGCAGATGACGATGATGAGGCCCGTCAGGAAGTTCATGAACGCGCCCGCGACGAAGATGATGAACTTCTTCCACCAGACCTGGCGGCCCAGCGCGCGGTCGTCGTCCGAATCCTCGTCCTCGCCCTCCATGGCGCAGTAGCCTCCGATGGGCAGGAGCCGCAGGGAGTATTCGGTGTCCCCCTTCGTCTTATGGAAAAGCTGCGGGCCCATGCCGATGGAAAATTCGTTGACGCGCACGCCGCAGGCCTTGGCCGCCAAAAAGTGGCCGAACTCATGCACGGCGATGAGCACGCCAAAAATCAGGATCGCAATGAGAATATAAACCATGGTCTCTCCTAAATTTGGTCAGTTGAGCTTTTTGCGCACGACCTCGCGTGCGCGGCGGTCTGCTTCCAGAATATCCGAAAGCTGCGGCTGATATACCGTCTCCGTCTTGTCGAGCGCCGCTTCGATGAGGTCAGGGATGGCACAGATGCCGATCTCGTCGCGCAGAAACGCCGCGACAGCCTCTTCGTTCGCGCCGTTCATCGCCGCGCAGTAGACGTTGCCGATGGCGGCGCACTGCTTGGCGATCTTCAGGCAGCGGAAGACCTCTTCATCGGGCTCGGCGAACGTCAGCGGCGGGCACTTGAGAAGATCAAGCGGCTCCGCGGGCGAAACGGCCCTGTTGGGGTACGTCATCGCGTAGCGGATGGGCAGCTTCATGTCCGGTGTGCCGAGCTGGGCGAGCATCGCCCCGTCGTGAAACTCGACGAGCGAGTGCACGATGCTCTGGCGATGGATGACCGCGTCGACCTGACGCAGCGGCAGACGGTAGAGGCGCATGGCCTCGATGATCTCAAGGCCCTTGTTCATCAGCGTCGCGGAGTCGATGGTGATCTTTGCGCCCATTGTCCAGTTCGGGTGCTTGAGCGCGTCGGCCTTCGTCTTAGTCGCAAGCTCCTGCAGGCTCAGGCCGTAGAACGGCCCGCCCGAGCAGGTCAGAATGAGGCGCTTGATCTCGCCGCGGTCGCGGCAGCCCTGCAAGCACTGGAAGATCGCGCTGTGCTCGCTGTCGACGGGGACAATCTCTGCGCCGCAGCGATCCGCCGCAGCCACGACGAGCTCGCCCGCGCAGACGAGTGTTTCCTTGTTGGCAAGCGCGATGCGCTTTTTCTTCTCGATCGCCGCGAGCGTCGGCTGGAGTCCGATCATGCCCATCACGGCGGTGACGACTGTGTCAGCGTCGTCCGCCGTGGCTGCGGCCAAAAGGCCCTCCATGCCGGAGAGCACTTGGGTGTTTGTGTCGGAAAGCCGCGCGCGCAGCTCGCGCGCCGCATCCTCGTCATAAAGCACGGCAAGACGCGGGCAAAATTCCCGCGCCTGCTGTTCAATGAGGTCAACGCTCTTATTCGCCGTCAGCGCGGCGACGGAAAGCCCCAGCTCGCGCGCCACCTCAAGCGTCTGGCGGCCGATGGAGCCGGTGGAACCGAGTAAAGCAATACTCCTTGTCATAATAGGCCTCCACAGACCGCAGCCCACACGACCGGCGAGATGAAGAGCGTGGAGTCAAAGCGGTCGAGCATGCCGCCGTGCGTCAGGAAGAGGTGGCTGTAGTCCTTGATGCCCGCCTCGCGCTTGACGAGCGACATCGAGAGGTCGCCGAGCTGGCCGAAGATATTGGCCACCACGCCCACGAGGATCAGCATGAGGTAGTTCGGCGCATAGCCGAGCCACGCCTTGCCGACAACGCCGAGCAGCACCAGCGCAAACGCGCTGCCGATGGGCCCGCCGATGGCGCCCGCCCAGGTCTTGTGCGGGCTGACGTGCGGCGCCATCTTGCGCTTGCCGAACCACATGCCGAAGTACATCGAGAGTGCATCGCCCGCAAACGCGACGCAGAACGGCGCGAGCACATAGACCTTGCCAAACTCCCCGTCCATACGCAGCAGGAAGATGCAGCTGTACATCGCCGGAAACACAATGCCGCCGACGATGGACACCGCCACATCGTGGAACGTGAACGGTTTTTCCTTTCCGTAAGAGATAACCGCGAAGAGGAAGGCCATCATCACAAGGATCCAGCGGAAGATCGTAACGGTCGAAATCGGAAGATCGTAAGTGCCGCTCATCTCTTCCTTAAAGAGCCATATCTCCTGCATGACGACCGTTGTGACAAGTCCCCAGTAGAAATTCGCTGGGACGTTCTCCCCTGCCGTGTGCAGCAGCTCATAGGCCGCAATGCCCGCGATGCCGCAGACGACGATCATCGTCGCCCATGCGGGGCAGGCAAGCAGCACGGCGAGCAGCGCCGGCAATCCAACGATCACCACCAACCATCTTTGTTTCATTTCTGTTTCTCCTGTTTCAGTCCGCCGAAGCGCCGCTCGCGCTGCTGATACGCGACGAGCGCCTTGTCGAATTCTCTTTCCGTAAAGTCGGGCCAGAGCGTGTCGCAGAAGTAGAACTCACTGTACGCGCACTGCCACAAAAGGTAGTTGCTGATGCGCTTCTCCCCGCCCGGGCGGATGAGAAGGTCGGGATCGGGAAGTCCGCTTGAATAGAGGTAGCACGAAAAGTCCTCCTCGGTCAAAGCGTCCGCGTCCCGCTCCCCTGCCGCGCAGTCACGCGCAAACGCGCGGGCGGCGTGCAGAATCTCGTCGCGTCCGCCGTAGTTGAGGCAGACGTTGGCCTGAAAGCCCTCGATGCGGGATGAAATCTCATTCGTCTCATCGATGAGTTCCCGAAGTTCCGGCGTCAGGACGCTTAAATCACCCAGAAAGTGCAGGCGGTTGCCGTCCTTTTCCATCGTGTCGATGCACTCGTGCAGATATTGCTCGAGTAAGTGCATGATGCCGTCGACCTCGTCCTTCGGGCGCTTCCAGTTTTCGGTCGAAAAGGCGTAGACCGTCAGATAGTCGATGCCCAGGTTCTTGCAGTAGGTGCCGAGCTTTCGAAATGTCTCCGCCCCCGCCTTGTGACCGGCCGAGCGCGGGAGGCCGCGCTTTTGCGCCCAGCGGCCGTTGCCGTCCATAATGACGGCAACATGACAAGGCAGGTTGTTCAAATCAACCTGCCCTGCCTTGTTCTCTTTGGAAAAGAGCCCCATATCAGACCGCCATGAGCTCCTTCTCTTTCTTCTCGAGAAGGGCGTCGACCTCTTTGCACATGTCGTCGGTCAGCTTCTGCAGGTCCTTTTCGGCGACCTTCAGGTCGTCCTCGGTGATCTCGCTGGCCTTCTGCTTCTTCTTGAAGGCCTCCATCGCGTCGCGGCGGATGTTGCGGATGGCGACCTTGCCGGTCTCGGAATACTTATGGATCTGCTTGACGAGCTCCTTACGGCGCTCCTCCGTGAGCTGCGGGAAGTTCAGGCGGATGGACTTGCCGTCGTTCTGCGGGTTGATGCCAAGGTCAGACTCCTGAATGGCGCGCTCGATGGGCTTGAGGGCCGTGCCGTCCCACGGGGTGATGACGAGCTGGCGCGGATCGGGAGAAGCGATGGCCGCGATCTGCTGGATGGGCGTGGGAGAGCCGTAGTAGTCGACGCTGATGCGGTCGAGCACAGAGGCGTTGGCGCGGCCTGCGCGCACAGAGGCAAAGTCCGCGTTCACCGCGTCGATGCTCTTTCTCATTTTGTCGGAATAAACCTTGTAATCTTCTTTATTCATGGGGATACCTCCTCAAAAATTTTTATCGTAAAACCGCAGATGCGGGGTCGCTCAGTTTTCGCCAACAATGGTGCCAATCTTCTCGCCCTCGACCGCACGGATGATGTTCTCCGGGTCCTTGAGCGCAAAGACGAGCACAGGGATGTGGTTGTCCATCGAAAGGGACGTGGCCGTGGAGTCCATGACCGCAAGATGCTGAGCAAGGACCTCCTCATACGTGATGGCGTCATACTTAACGGCGTTCGCGTCCTTGGCGGGGTCGGCGTTGTAGACGCCGTCGATGTTCTTGGCGAGCAGGATGACGTCGGCGTTGATCTCTGCTGCGCGCAGCACCGCTGCCGTATCGGTCGAGAAGAACGGAGAGCCGATGCCGCAGCCAAAGAGCACTACGCGGCCCTTTTCCAAATGCCGGATGGCGCGGGCGCGGATGTAGGGTTCGGCGACTTCTTTGATCTCCAGCGCCGTCTGCACGCGCACGTCGACGCCCTTCTGCTCGAGCACATCGGCGACCGCCATGCAGTTCATCGCCGTGGCCAGCATGCCCATGTGGTCGGCACGGGTGCGCTCGATGTAGCCCTCGCCGTTTTTCACGCCGCGCCAGAAGTTGCCGCCGCCGATAACGACGCCCATCTGCACACCCATGTCCGTGCACTTTTTGATGACGTCGCACACCTTGGAAACGACGTCGAAGTCGAAGCCGAAGTGCTTGTCGCCAGCCAGCGCCTCACCGCTGATCTTGAGCAGCACGCGCTTATACTTGAGTTGAGCCATGCTCATAATCTCCCCTTTCAGGAACAAGTTCAAATTTTCACAGCTACTATTTTAGCGTATTTTTGCTCTTTTGCATAGGGGGAAAGCGTAAACTTTTTTCACAAATTCGCTCTTTCCTTTTTCGTCAAGTTGAACCTCCGTGAATAGCGGAAAAAAGCAGCCGTTTCATACGGCTGCTTTTTTAGATATTTCGTTTACTTGATGCCCTTGATGCGGATAAGGTCCTTCAAAAGCTCGACCGTGCCATCGATGCCGAGCAGGCTCGAATCGATGCAGAGGTCATAGCTCTTGGCATCGCCCCAGTCCTTGGCGGAATAGTAGTTATAGTAGGAAGCGCGGGACTTATCCGTCTTCTTGATGCGGTCTTTCGCCTCGTTCTCGCTGATGCCGTTGCGGGCGGCAACGCGCTTGATGCGGTTTTCGAGCGGAGCCGTGATGAAGAGATTGATGACGTCGTCGCGATCCTTGAGCGCGTAGTCCGCGCAGCGGCCGATCAGGACGCAGGGGCCCTTGTCGGCGAGCTTTTTGATCGTGTCGTAGGTCGCCAGGTACACCTGCTGTTCGATGGAGCCCTTGGGCGTCACATGGTTCATCGAGAAGGAATAGGGGTCCATCGCGATGGAATAGAGAAAGCTCTTTGGGCGTTCGTCAAAGGAACGGAACAGCTCTTCGCAAAGTCCGCTCTCCTCTGCCGCCTCCTTGAGCAGCATGTCGTCGTAATAGGCGATGCCGAGCTGCTTGGCAAGCATCGTGCCGATCTCGCGTCCGCCGCTGCCGTATTGTCTGCCAACCGTAATGACCATAAAGATTCCTCCTTTTTCGCGCCTTGAAACAAAATCGGTGCTATTTGGATTATAGCACCGATTTCGTAAGAAGACAATATTTTTTCCTGTTTCGATTTTGTAAAGGCTCGGCCTTATTCCGGAAGCGGCAGGCCGAGGCGGCGATACATCGTCTTTTTCACCGCGCGCAGAATATTTTCATAGCCCGTGCAGCGGCACAGATGGCCGGAGAGAAGCTTTCTGAGCTCGTCATCGGTGTAGAGGCGGTTCGTCTCCAAGATCTCGACCGCAGTCATGATGAAGCCCGGCGTGCAGAAGCCGCACTGGACAGCGGTCTCTTCAATGAACGCCTGCTGGATGTCGCTCAGCTCGCCGTCGGGCCCCATCAGGCTTTCGAGCGTGCGGATGTGCTTGCCGTCCGCCCAGACGGCGAGGTAGATGCACGAGTTGAATGCCTCGCCGTCGATGATGACGTTGCAGGCACCGCACTCGCCGACCTCGCAGCCCTTCTTCACGGACGTCATATGGTAATCGTTTCGCAGCATATCGGTCAGCGACGCACGCACGTCGACCATTTTTTCAACGTCCTTGCCGTTTAAGTTGAATCGCACCAGCTTGTACTGACTCATTCGATGACACCTCCCGCCCGTTTGATAGACTCGATCAGGCAGCGCTTGGCCATTTCGACCGCGATGTGTTCGCGGAACGCCTTGGAGGCGCGCCAGCTGTCGCGCGCGTGGATATCCTTCAGCACGGCGAGTGAGAACTCTTCCGCCGTCGTAAGTGTCAAGGGTTTATCCTTGGCAGCTGCCTCCGCGCTCGGGCAGCGCATCGGCACAGGGCCGGCGACGCCGTAGGCGATGCGGGCGCGCTCAATAGTCTGCTTGTCGGGCGACAGGCGCACGTTCACGCTGCACCCGAGCGTCGCGATGTCCATCGCGTTTCTCATGGCGTACTTGATGTAGTAGCCATAGCAGTTTTCGTAGCTTGCCTTTGGGATCAGGATGGCGGTCTGGATCTCGCCATCCTCCACGCGGATGTCGACCTGACCGGCCTTGATGTAAAAGTCTTTGATGGGCAGGCGGCGGATACCGTCCTTCCCCGTCAGCTCCACGATGGCCTCCCACGCATGCAGTGTGGAGGCGGAGTCCGCGCTCGTCACGCCGTTGCAGGTGTTGCCGCCGATGGTTCCGATGTTTCGAATCTGCGGGCCGCCGACCATGTCGACCGCCTCGCCGAGGACATTGATGTACTTCTGGATGATGGGGTCGCGCGTGATGTGCGAGAAACTCGAAAGCGAGCCGATGCGGATGTTCTCCTCCTCGTCGATGCTCACGCCGCGCAGCTCGTCGAGGCCGTAGATCGAGATGAGCTCCTTACCGGCGCGTTTACCCTCGCGCATCTGCACGAGCACGTCGCTGCCGCCGGCGATGATCTGCGCCTCGGGATGCTCCAAGCGGAGGGCGACGGCGTTTTCGACGCTTTCCGCCTCATAGAGTGCTTTCATGTCATACATGGCTCACTTCTCCTCCTTCCAGCTGTCGTGGATGAGCCCCGCCTTGCTGAACTCGGCGTACAGAACGTGCGGGGTGATGGGAACGGTGTCGATGGCGACGCCGGTGGCGTTGTAGATGGCGTTGCGGATGGCGGGCGCGCCCGAGCACGCGGGCGGTTCGCCGAGCGCCTTCGTGCCGAACGGCGACGTCGGCTCAGGATTTTCGATAAACTGCGCCTCGAGATGCGGGTGGTCCATGAACGTCGAGAGCTTGTAGTCGAGAAGGTTATTGTTGAGTGGGCGGCCCGTCTTCTCGTCGAATAAAAGCTGCTCGCTCATGCCAAATCCGATGGCCATGGACATGCCGCCGTGGACCTGCGCCTCGGCAAGCGCGGGGTTGATGAGCTTGCCGCAGTCGTGGACGTTGATGATCTTCTTGAGCGTCACCTTGCACATCGGGATATCCACCTCGACGTCGGCAAAGGTGCAGCCAAACGAATAGGCGTTGTTGCGGATGGTGTAGGTCGACTCGGCGGTGATGTGCTCGGAGTCCGCGGCGTTGTACTGCGCGGTCATCGCAAGGTCTTTCAGCGACATGAGCACTATGCCGTCGCCCTTGCGGATGATGTTGCCGTCGACGATGTCCATATTGTCGACCGCCTGACGGGTGAGCTTTGTCGCGTACTGAAGAATTTTCTGCCGCAGGAGCGTCGCCGTCTGGCGGATGGAGAAGCCCGCGACGTAGGTCTGGCGGCTCGCGTAAGCGCCGAGGCCTGTGGGCGTGATGTCCGTATCCTGACATGAGACAACGCGCACGTCGTGATAGCTCTTGAGGCCGACGGCCTCGGCCGTCATCTGCGCGTAGGCCGTGTCCGCGCCCTGCCCGATCTCCGTCTCACCGCACTGCATCGTCACCGTGCCGTCGAGATTCAGGAGCATGCGGTTCGAGGACGTTTCAAGCGAGATGGGATACACCGCCGTGTTGTACCAGAAGGCCGCCACGCCGATGCCGCGGCGGACGGGGCCGATGTCCTTGGCATACTCCTTGCGCTTTTTGTCGTATTCGATGTACTCCTTCCCCTTTTCCAGACACTCGCGGAAGGAATCGTAGTAGTTCGTATTGCCCGAGAAGCCGTCGTGGAAGCCCTTGGGCATGATGTACTTCATGCGGTATTCGAGCGGCTCTATGCCGACGGCCTTCGCGCACTCGTCGATGTTCGCGTCGTCCGCAAACGAGGCCTGCGGCATGCCGTAGCCGCGCATTGCGCCCGCGGCGGGGCGGTTGGTGTACACGGTGTAAGCGTCGCCCTCGAAATTGTCGCAGGGATAGATCTGCGGGAACGAGCCCATGGCCTTGGCGACGATCGAATGGCCGTGCGAGGCATAGGCGCCCTGATTGGAGAAGCACTCGACCTTGCGCGCGGCGATCGAGCCGTCCTTTCTGAGCCACGTGATGATATGGAATCGGATGGCGTGGCGCACGCGGTTAGAGACGAAGGTCTCCTCGCGCGAGCAGTCGATGCGCACGCAGCGTCCCGCGACCTGCGTAGAGCACCACGCGCACAGCGGCTCATAGAGCGCATCCTGCTTGTTGCCGAAGCCTCCGCCGATGTAAGGCTTGATGATGCGCACGTCCGCCCACGGACGCCCAAGCGCCTGACCGACGATGCGGCGGATGATGTGCGGGATCTGCGTGGAGGACACGACGACGATGCGGCCATTTTCCTCGTAAGCGTAGCAGCCGTGGTTTTCAATGTGGCTGTGCTGCACGGTGGGGGTGTTGTACCAGCCCTCGACCTTGATGAGGCCGGGCTCTTTGATCGCCTGCTGATAATTGCCCTTGCGGATATCGGTGTGCTTCAGGATATTCCCCGGGAAATTTTCGTGGATGCAGGGCGCGTCGGGCTCCATGGCCTTCTGCACGTCGAGCACAAACGGGAGTTCCTCATATTCGACCTTCAGCGCGCGCACGCCCTGCATGGCCGAGACCTCATCCTCCGCAATGACGACCGCGACGTCGTCGCCGTAGTAGCGCACATGGCGGTTCAAAAGATTGCGGTCGGCCACATCCTGATGCCCCGGGTCCATCGACCAGGGATGGCCCGCCGTCGGGAAGCAGTGCTCCGGCACGTCGAAGCAGGTCAGCACCTTCACAACGCCGGGGATGGCCTCCGCCGCGGACTTGTCGACTGATTTGACAAATCCGTGCGCGATGGTGGAATGCTTGATGCGCGCGTACAGCGCACCGGCCGGCATCCGATCCTCATAGTATTTCGTGCGTCCGGTGACCTTGTCGAACGCATCGACGCGGATCTCGCTTTTTCCTACCTTGCTCATCTGTCTACCTCCTGTTCCGAGCAGCCGCTTTGTCGGTTTTGCTCGAAATCTGCAACTCCTTTGCTATTATTTTAGCACATTTCGCACAGCGTGTACAGTGCTGCATGCGTGATATAATACAAATGATCGCGGATGTACCATTTTGTCCGCTTTTTTCTGCCGATTGGTGAAAAAGAAACGAATGACTGGTGATTTAATAGATGGATAACACGTTGAAAATAGGATGCGTGGTCATGGCGGCGGGCAATGCCGCGCGCTTTGGCGAAAATAAACTCGCCGCGACGGTAAACGGAAAGCCGCTTATCGAGCATGCGCTCGATGCGATCCCGCGGGAGAGCTTTTCCCGCGTGCTGGTCGTGACGCAGCACGAAAACGTGGAAGCGGCCGCCAAAAAGTTTGGCTTTGAAACGCTGCGGAACGAACATCCCGAGCGCGGCCAGAGCGAGACGATCCGCCTCGGCACGGCAGCGCTGTCAGACTGTGACGCGCTCTGCTTCATGGTGGCCGACCAGCCGATGCTCAAGCGCAAGACCGTCGCGCAGGAGCTTGAGTTCTTCCGCGCGCACAGCAAAAACATCGTCGGATTGGGCCACAACGGCGTGCGGGGCAACCCCTGCCTCTTCCCTGCCCGCTTCTTTTCTGAGCTTTTATCGCTTGAGGGCGATGTCGGCGGCAGCGCGGTCATCAAGAGGCATTTAGATGATCTGCTGCTCTTTGAAGCGCCGGAGACAGAGCTGCGCGACGTTGACACGAAGGAAGCGCTCGAAGCGCTTAAGAAACGCTGATCTCGCCGCGGAGATCCTCCTCCATCGCCTGCTTGATCTTCTCCTTGTCGTAGCCGCAGGAGAAGAGATAGTAGAGCTTAGCGACGGCGGCCTCGGTCGTCATGTCAAGTCCGCTGACCGCGCCCGCCTTTTTGAGCGCGCTGGACGTTTCGTAGGTGCCGAGCGACACCGCGCCCTGCGGACACTGCGAGCAGACCGTGAGCACCGTGCCGTTCTGAAACGCCTTGCGGATGATGGGCAGCAGCGCGTTTCCGTCGCCGGGGATGTTGCCCGCGCCGAACGTCTCGATGACGATACCGCGGAGCTTTTCGGTCATAATGGCCTCGAACAGCGAAAACTGAATGCCCGGAAATACCTTGATGACGCCGATGGGGATGTTGTCAAGCGTCTGGAGCTTGAGCCCGCCTTTCTGCCTCGGCAGGAGGGCGGCTTCGTTATATTTGATGGAAATGCCCGCCTCGGCAAGGCTCGGGTAGTTGGGCGAAACGAAAGCGATGAGTCCGTCGGCGGAGTATTTTGTCGCGCGGTTGCCGCGCAGCAGCTTTCCGCCGAAGTACAGGCACACCTCGTGCACGATGCCTTCCCCCGCAATCAGCAGCGCGGTGATGAGGTTGTCGCGCCCGTCGCTGCGAATTTCGCACAGCGGGATCTGCGAGCCCGTGAGCACCACGGGCTTGTTGAGCCCATCGAGCATGAACGACAGTGCCGAAGCCGTGTAGGCCATCGTGTCCGTGCCGTGCAGGACGACGAAGCCGTCGTAATCGTCATATTTCTGCGCGATCAGCTCTGCGATGCAGTTCCATTCGCGCACGGTCATGTTGGATGAATCCAGCAGCGGCGAGAGTTCATAGAATTCCCACTCCGGCATCTCCGGTGCGCGGAGGTCTGGAATGGCATCGAGCGCGGCGCGGAAGTAGCCCGCGCGCGGCGCGTAGCCGTTTTCCGTGCGCGTCATACCGATGGTGCCGCCGGTATAGATGATGAGAACTCGTTTCATAGCTCTCTCCTGATTGTATTACTTTTTGTACGGCGTATGGTCGAGCGGCAGGCTGCGGCGGCGCTCGCCGTCGTAGCGGTAATACGCCTGCGCGATGGCCGGCGCCGTGGGGATGGACGTGATCTCACCGATGCCGATGGCGCCGTTGGCGAGGTTTAATCCCGGCTTGTCGATGACGATCGCCTTGATCTCGGGGATCTGATGCGAGCGGAACAGGCCGAGCGTGCCGTATTTTGCCGTGGGCTTGCCGTGGTCGAGCGGGTATTGCTCTGTCAAGGCGTAGCCCATGCTCATCACAACGCCGCCCTCGATCTGCCCCTCGCAGGACAGCGGGTTGATGGCCTTGCCAACATTGTGCGCGGCGACTATCTTTTTAATTTTGCCCGTTTCTTTGTCGACGACGCACATCTGCGTCGCGTAGCCATAGGCGACATGGCTGACGGGGTTCGGCACATTTGCGCCGAGCGGGTTCGTCTTGGCGTAGTATTCGCCGTAAAACTCCTGCCCCTTCAAATCGCTCAGCGAGCGGTACTCCATCGCGTCGCGCAGCAGCAGGCATGCGCGGCGGCAGGCCTCGCCGGTGACAAGCGTCTGGCGCGAGCCGGAGGTATCGCCGCTGTCAGGCGTTATGAACGTGCTGTTGCCGTCGTAGACGACCTGATCGCGCGTGAGCTTTGCGTTTGTCACGACGAGCTGCACCAGCACCGTGCCGAGACCCTGACCGATGCAGGACGCGCCCGCGCGGATGTGAACCTTGCCATCATCGCCGATGACGAGCTTGCAGCGCCCATAGTCGGGAAGACCGACGCCGACGCCCGCGTTTTTCATCGCGCAGGCAAGGCCGACCGGCTCGCCGTTTTTGACCGCTTCGTCATAGTAGGGCTTGATGGCCTCGAGCGTTTCGACAAGGCCCGTTTCGGGGCCGACGATCTGGCCGTTCGGCAGCACCTCGCCCGGGCGGATGGCGTTGCGGTAGCGAATTTCCCACGGGGAGATGCCGACAAGGTCGGCCATCTCGTTGAGTAGCGTTTCAGTCGCAAAGCAGGTCTGCGTCACGCCGAAGCCGCGGAACGCGCCCGCGGGCGGATTGTTCGTATAGTAGGCGTGGCCCTCGATTTCAAAATTCTCATAGTGATACGGGCCCGCGGCGTGCGTACACGCGCGCTCAAGCACGGGGCCGCCGAGTGAGGCGAAGCCACCCGTGTCGGACACGACGCTCGCCTTTACGCCCTGAATAATGCCGTTTTCGTCGCAGCCCATCGTGAAGTCCATCCACATCGGGTGGCGCTTTGGATGCACGAGCAGCGATTCCTGCCGCGTGAGCTTCACCTTGACCGGCACGCGCGCGATGTATGCGATCAGCGCCGCGTGGTGCTGCACGGACATGTCCTCTTTCCCGCCGAAGCCGCCGCCGACAAGCATATTTTCGACCTGGCAGTGGGCAAAGTCGACGCCGAGCATCGCCGAGCACTCGTGCTGGGTGGTGTGCGCGCTCTGGTCGGTCGTCAGCAGCTTCACGCCGCCGTTTTCAAGCGGGAGCGCGACGCAGCACTCGGGTTCCAAAAAGGCGTGCTCCGTCCACGGGGTCTGAAACTTTTCATGTAAGACGTATTTGGAATGTTTGATGGCCTCGTCTGCGTTGCCGCGCACAACGTGGCGGTGCGCCTGCAAATTGCCGCGGTTGCCCATGATGACCTCGGGCGCACCGGGGGCGGACGCCTCCTCGGGCCCGTAGACCGCGGGAAGCTCTTCGTAAACGACACGCACGAGCTTTTTCGCCTTTTCAAGCGTTTCCTGATCGCGCGCGCAGACGAGCGCGACTGCGTCGCCAAGGTACTGCGTGATCTCCCCCTCGCCGATGAGCGTCGGCTGGTCCTTCTGGATGTGGCCGACGTTTTGCTGACCCGGAATATCCTTTGCCGTCAGCACGCAGACGACGCCAGGGAGCTCTTCCGCTTCTTTCGTGCGGATGTAGAGCACGCGGGCGCGCGGGTACTGGCTGCGCACCGCGCCGCCATAGCACATGCCGTCAACATAGATGTCGTCGGGGTACTTGCCATAGCCCTGTACCTTTTCGGCGACGTCGATACGGTGCACGCGCGAGCCGACCTGAAAGTCTTCCTTCTTTTCGGGAATCTTCCCCTCGCGTAAAATTTTTGCCGCAAGCAGGATGCCGTCGATGATCTTGACATAGCCCGTGCAGCGGCAGATATTGTTGCGGATGGCAAAGGCCGCCTCTTCGCGTGTCGGGTCGGGGTTCTGGTCGATGAGCCCCTTAGCCGAGATGACCATGCCCGGGATGCAGAAGCCGCACTGCACGGCTCCGGCTTCACCGAAGGCGTAGGTAAAGGCCTCTTTTTCAAAGTCGGAAAGGCCCTCGACCGTGACGATATGTTTCCCCTCCAGCTTGTCTGTCTGAGGGATGCAGGCTTTCGTCGGCTTGCCGTCGATGAGGACATGGCACGTGCCGCACGCGCCCTCACTGCACCCGTCCTTGACGCTGGTCAGATGCAGCTCGTCGCGAAGATAGCGGATGAGTTTTTGGTTTTTCTCCACCGTGACCGGTGTACCGTTGACAACGAATGCAGCCATTTCAGATCTCCTGTTCACGAGAAAATCACAAATATCACAATTATTTTGGTTGCCTAACTAATTTTATTGTAGCACAAGCACAACAAAGACGCAACACAAATTCTAAATTCCGATATTCTATTTTCGGAATCACGCTTTTTGCCTCAAATCCTTGACAAATTTTGAACATTGGACTAAGATATCGCCATACCTGCAAGGGGCGCTGGCGCAAGCCGGCTGTGATGCGGCGTATCGCCGTCGCTGTCCCTCGGACCTGATCCGGGTAATGCCGGCGTAGGAATGCAAAGAGTATCTTGCCTGAACTTTGCACCGTGACGTCGACGCCGCGGTGCTTTTTTGTGCCGCGGCGCGGGCAGGGATTATATTTTTAGGAGGAATCCCTTATGAGCAACACGTCCACCCATTCCACCACCCGCCGCCTGACCGAAGGCGGCATCTGCATCGCGCTCGCCCTTGTGCTGAGCTATCTCAAAATTCCCATCGGTCTGTCGTTTGGCGGCTTCGGCGGCTCGATCACCCTTGTGATGGTCCCGCTCATCCTCTTCGCCGTGCGCTATGGTGCGCTCTGGGGCATCCTCGCGGGCGTCGCGTTCGGCACGCTCAAGTATTTCTTCGCCGAGGGCTTCGCCGTGAGCTGGGTGTCCATCATCTTCGACTATTCCGTCGCCTACGGCGCGGTCGGCCTTGCGGGCCTTTTCCGTGTGAAGAGCAACGACTATTCCAAGCTCCCGCTCGCAGCCTTCGTCGGCTGTGTCGCCCGCTTCGGCATCCACTTCATCTCGGGCGTGACGGTCTACGCGCAGTATATGCCCGAGGAATTCATGGGCATGACCATGACGTCTCCCGTGTTCTACTCCGTGCTGTACAACGGCACGTATATGCTGCCGAACACGATCCTCGCGATCATCATCTGCGCGTTGCTGATGAAGCCCGCAGCGAAGCTGCCAAGCGCAGAGTAAAAAAATAATATGGCAGCGCGACAGCGCTGCGGTTGTTCCCTGCGCCGCGCAGGGGTGCGATAATAAGGGAGGGGTATCTCTTTTTGAAAAAGAGATACCCCTCCCTTACACTCTCCCAGAGAAAATTTTCATTGCAAGCGAGCAGCTCGAAGAGGTGCGATGCTTGCCGATTGCACTTCCCTGCGCGCGGCGAAGCCGCGTTAGCATTGCTATACGATTTGGCCTACTTCTATCATCCGCTGCCGCTCTGCTCATCTTGTTTTGGTGCAGCCTAATCATCTGACAATGCATATCGTCTTGGTAGCGCGTACTGCGGCGAGCGCCAGCAAAGCCGCCTCGGCAGGCAATAGCAAATCTGTACAAGTCCAAAGTAGGCGGAAATTGCGTAAGGCTACCGAATCGCAGGCAAAGCGACAGCGAAGATAGAAGCAAACCAAGTCGTTTAGATACAACACCCAGCAGGCACCTGATTCCGCAGGCCGCGCAGCTCTTCAAGTGCCAATCTGCCAATGCAAAGCCTTTCTCTTGGGGTTCCAAAGGGGCCATTCTCTTTTGCGAAAGAGAATG
>ERZ826220.1049-NODE-1049-length-29530-cov-3.161866_pt1 | contig 29530 bp, 61 predicted proteins | sample MGYA00519927_ERZ826220 | MGnify/ENA primary metagenome ERZ826220 (study PRJEB31778, sample SAMEA3449225) | human gut metagenome | biome: human gut; feature: human-associated habitat; material: faeces | place: United Kingdom | collected 2010/2012 ... | reverse complement strand
AGGATGTACCTCATCCATAAGCGCAAACTCACCGGAGACGGCCAGACCTACACCATCCACCGCCTGACCGAAAAGAGTATTCGCCCCGTTCAAATCAAGCACCAGGACAAAATCGATATGCTGAAAGCGCTGGCCCTGTATGCCCGCAACAGCATCGACTGCATCAGAGCGAACAAAGAACTGATGAACACCGACACAAAGGAATATTTACAGGAACTCGACAAGACCATGCAAGAGCTGCCGATCCGCGACAGCAAGAAATGTACGATTGCGTGATGAAAGGAGTCTCCACCCATGTTAAAGAAGCGATTCCTGTTCGCTTATTCCTGGATGTTCGGCACCACCAAAAAGGAAGCCGAACATGTATACCGCACCGCTGACGACGGTTACATCACGTCTGTCATCGACAGCTTCGAGCATAACGCCGCCATTACATTCTATGAGGATTGATTCCAGAAAGGAACAACCCATGGCACTCCGCAAGCCTATCGTATTTGTCACATACAATCGTGATAAAGACTGGTATGAAATCCAGAACCGTGACCGCGAACTCATCGTTGCCTATCCATTCAAGCGCTGTGAAGCCGACATCTCACCCACCAAGCAGTACATCCACTACGCCATCGTCACAAAGCTGGCCGAACTGCAACGTCAGGGCTACGACATCAAGTTTGACCTGTAAACAATAAGGAGTCAATATGAATTATAATGACAGCAGCTAGACAGTACATATATTGTTATGACGATTTCCACCTATTGACAGAACCATGGCGACGCAGTACAATCATAACAACGTTCACATAACATATTTCAAGACGTGAACTGCGCTTTAAACCCTTTCCACAACACACATTTCAAGTTAATACAAAGGAGTGGTTCCTATCTTCCACTTAAAACATATCGGCGGCGAAAGCGGCCATTACGAAATCTACTACGGCAATACTTTCCTCTGCTCTGCCGATACCCTCGGCGAAGCGTAGAATGAACTGCTCTCCATCCGTGACGAATTAGTTTAGTCAGTCATAACCGTTCCGGGATATTGCCGGGCGTTCTGGTCTCTTCCTTTCTTGCCGGTTCGTCCGACCACCGGGCGTGGTTTGTGGTGATTCCATGTCCACCTGGTCATTATCTTCCTTTCTCCGGCGCTCTGGGTAATCCGCTCAGAGTGTCCGGCAATGTCCCGGAACCCATTTTGAAATGAGGTACATACCATGAAAACCTATTCCGAATCTGATATCAAAGCAGCCATTGACGATATGATTCGCAACAACGAAGATAACATCCAATACAGCACAGGCGGTTACGACCGCGGCTATGCCGAGGGATTGCATGACGGTCTGGTTGATGTCCTTAACCGCTTTAACATCGACAACGATTATGAATATTACGATTGATTGAAAGGAGACCTTACCATGGGTAACCGTGCAGTTATTACTACCTCCCGCAGCACCGATCCGCAGCATGACAGCTCTTCCATCGGTGTTTATCTCCACTGGAACGGCGGTCCAACTAGCGTTCAGAGCTTTTTGGATTACTGCAAAATGAAAGGATACCGCTCCCCAACCGATGATTGCTACGGCTGGTCGTATCTCTGCGGTGTTATTACAAATTTCTTCGGCGATGGCTGTTCCTGCGGCATCAACACCTGCAACAACCTTGACTGCGACAACTGGGACAACGGCACCTACATCATTGATGGCTGGGATATTGTGGATCACAAGTACAGCGGTCCTTGTAGCGACCATTATGACGAGCTTGAATTTCTCTTTGATATTGATGACCATATGCCGCGCCATATGCAGCTCGGCCATGACAAAATCATGGAGATCTGGAACGAATGGGACACACCGTTCACACCCGGTAAGGAGGACTGACAATGAAAACGATGACTTACACCCTCGCCTTTATCGATGGCAAGGTTTGCTATGAGTGTTTGCCCGATACGAAGGGCGCTTTCCTTTTCCATGGCGGCTGGTTCTACCCCTTCTGTTCTGAGGACGAATTCTTTCAGAACAACACGAAAGGAGTCTCCGCATGAAACAGTTTGCACTCGGCACGCTCGTAACCACACGGGGGGTGCATGACGAAATGACACGGGACAGCCAGTTTGCAGAGTTTGTCCTTACCTGCATTGCCCGCCACAAAGCCTGTGATTGGGGCGACCTTTGCGACAGTGATAAGAATCAGAATGATGAAGCTGTCCGCACCGGCGATGACCGTATCTTTTCCGCTTACGAACCGGCCGACCACCCCGACTGGCACATCTGGATCATCACAGAATGGGATCGCTCCGCGACAACCGTTCTCTTCCCCAACGAATACTGACCTTTAATCAAGAAAGGAAATGATTTCAAATGACTACTGCTCTTACACTCGCCACCCAGAAACCCTTCGGCAGCCTGACCTGCGACTTTTACAAGAACGATTCTGGTGAGTTTTATATGACCCGTGAACAGGTTGGCCAGGCATTGGAATACAAAGACCCCGCAAAGTCAATCGCAAAGATTCATGAAAGAAATCCTGATCGCTTGAATCCTTTGTCAGGGGTCGTCAGTTTGACGACCCCCGGGGGACAACAGAACATCTTTGTCTACAATTTGCGCGGTACAATGGAAATCTGTCGTCTCAGCCGCCAGCCCAAGGCTGACAAATTCATGGACTTCGTTTGGGATGTCATGGAGTCTCTGTACACCGGACGCAATGTCCTTGCCACGCCTGACCAGCAGACCGCCCTTGCCCCGCAGACCATGCAGCTCATGATGGATTCCTTTTTGAAATCGTAGACCACCATGGCTCAGTACATCAACAGCACATCCTCTAACATGACCAAACTGACCGAGACGATTGCTGCTCTTGCCAATCACGTTCTCACAATGCAGAACCAGCCCGTCGCTGTCTCCGCCCCGGTTGAAACCAAATCGGAAGCACCAGACCTCGGTGACATTATTGCCGATACCCTGAGCGGTGAAAATGAACCCGCCAATACGCCCAAGCCGAAACCCGTTAAGCACCACGGCGTCACCAGTACATGGCGGCGCAATGTCTATGACACGGTTGATAAGATCAGAACGAATCAGCCCGATAAATACCAGAAGAACAACGCCGTCCTCTACACTATCTATGAAAAGATGCGCACGGACTACGGCTTTGTCATCGATCAGGAAAAGCGCGAATACATCCGCCGCCATCCCCGCCAGACCAGCCCGGCTGTCATCACCATCATTGAGGACAACACCACATGGAGTGAAATCTTCGACAGCATCCTCAACGATATCTACAACAGCTCCATCGTGAACTGTGTCCGCAAGAACGATACCGCAAACGAACCTGGCGTTGTCGTCAAGAATGGCCTTGTCGAGTTCAAAGCTCCGCATCCTCAGCAGGATTCCATCACCGACAACAGCGCTGCCATCCTGGATGCTGTTGACCGTCTGGCCGAAGCCAAGGGCGATAAGTCTCCCAAACACGCCGTCGTCTACCGCATGATTTTCTCCCGCATGTCCTTTGACTGGGATAATGCCAAGGAAAAATACCGCGCAAAGTTTGGTGTCTACCCTATCAACAAGACCGAAATGGTGCGTCGGTCTGATATGATTTGCGCCAAGTTCGTAGACACCGCAGATACCCTCATTCAGAGAATGGAGAATGAAAAATGAAAACCAAAACGGAAACGATTTTAAAATATCTGCCGCAGTACAATGACTTCAAGCGTGACGTAAGCATTCTGCCAATTCAGTCTAACTCATGCAGATACTACGGCATCGGCTGGCTTGCTGGTGCCGAGGCCGCCGTTGATGCCATTCTGGAAAACAACGAGATCAGGCGCATGGTTCACAGGGAGGTTAATTTTCAGTATCGCGTCGAAGATGCCAAGTCTCATCTGCGTGATTACATTGAGGATGAAAACGAGTATAACGCTGTCGTCAACAGCGGCCTGCCTGAAGTAATCGCCGAACGCTTCCTTGATAGCCATGACTGCAACGCTGCCGAAAACGACCAGTTTGAAATTATCATCGAAAATTTGCTTCGTAAAAAGGATGTCTGACCAATGTCCACCCTAACACTGAGAGAAACCAACATCGTTGAAACCGACCTCGATGGCATTTATGTTACAGACGGCAAATGCCTGTTCTTCATGACCGCAGAGCAAGACAATATGCCTCTCAATCCCCGCGAGAATGATTGCAACTGCTGCACCATCTGCTATGTCCGCAACCGTTACCTCGGTAGCTCCAAGTATGATAACGATAGGGATTTTGCCGACAGTGACGACCTCAATGATTACCTTGCCGGACTTAAAGACCGCGGAATTGAATGTGTTTCCGTTCCGCTTTACGCCTATGTTCACAGCGACATTACGATCAGCACCGGTTCTTTTGGTGACCCATGGGACAGCGGCTGCTTCGGCGTTGCCATTTGCACCAAAGAACAGGTCATTGAGGCTTTTGGCAATGACACTGACTGGCAGCAGCACGCCGAGGATATCATCGAAGGCGAAATTGAAACCTACAACAAGTTCCTCACCGGCGAGACCTATATCTACTCTATCTACTCATACGATAAAGTCACCAAAGAGTGGACGCTGGATGATACCTGCGGCGGCTTCTATTCCAATGACGAGAATGAAATGTTCTCGTCTTATTTCGGCAATAACTATCGCATCATCGACGAAAGCGAGGCTGAACAATATTTATGAGTGACGATTATAAAGTGAACGGCAAAGAATACAGCCTGATGTCCCCTGCCAACAACCGTATCCTGAACCGGCTGGTCAACAACAATGTTTACTGCAACATGACGCAGGAAATCGAATTCATTATTAACGCCCTGCTTGAGGGTGCAAATGACAGCAGTGCCCCCTTCGATGTGAATGACTACGATGCTGCCATTGAGAATGGTATGGAACCTGTCTGTGAGGACTGCGGTGCCTGCGATGATTTCGAGGACTACGACCCGCTGATCGCAGATGAAACCGATTTCCATGGCGAGGATTGGAACCCCGATGAGCCTGTGTATACCTGCCCTGTCTGCGGTTTGGAGCACAAAACCCTGCAGGAAGCCCGTGAGTGTTGCAGCCACGAGGATTGCAAACGCTGTAACAACTGCGGCCGTATCTACGGCGAATATGATTTTGGTGAGCTGGACAAGGCACAGCCGGAAATCTATGAATGGTATGCCGTCTCCGATCGGTTCGGTGAAAAGCTTGGTCAGTACGGCGAGGTCGTCATCGACGCTTGGGGTAAATCCTACTGGGGTCGCCAGGGCACCGGCCAAAGTATCATCTGCGACTATGTCATCGAACAGATCGCCTATGACCTCGAAATCCTTGAAGGCCAGCGGTATAGTTGGGAGGATAGGGTCGTATGAAATACCTTGTTGTACATACCTATCTTGAAGAGGGTTATAATCCCAAAATCATAGAAACTCGTTGCTTTGGAAGTTACAGACAGGCAGAACTTGCTGTAAGGAAAATGGTAAACGATGAAAAAGAAACGCAGCTTTATGATCAACACAGGGAAACTTTCGCAAGTGAGGATGAAAGTGACTTTTATCTTACGCCGATTGGTAACGAATATTGTTACTACGACTGGTGGCACATCTACTTTATCGAGGAGTAAATTACTATGAATAATGATCTCTGGTACGTCCTTGTCCAGCATTGGGACGAAGATTGTTGCGATTACAGTGAAGTTGATTTTTTTACATCCGCAAAAGTTGCCGTTGATTATGCTACGAAGCTTTCTAATGAATTCCGTTCCAACTATGAAGCAGACCACTATGAAATTAAAGAAACCTCTGGTGGTGATTGTGGCTGGCGTTTGGAAACCTATACAGAAATCAAGGCCACTTATCCCAACAGTGAGGATGTTGTCGCTTGCGAGTTGTACAAAATCGGGAAAGTAATTCCGACTTCAGAAGTATGAAAAATCAACGCTACAGCAAAAAGAAGTTCGACAGCAAAATCAAATCCGCCGCTCTTCATATGATGAATTACTACGATGCCAGCTTCCGCAATATGTCAACACAATTTGATGCAGGATACTGCAAGGGAGTCCTTGATACTATCTTCCTCATGCTAAATATCCTCAACGTCCAATGTACAAAAGAATTCATTTTCAACAAACAAAGGAGCGCATAATGTTTTCTAATGCTCTACTTAATGCCATCCAAGGAAAAGGTTGGCTTTATAGTATCGATTTTGATAATGATACAAATCCCATTGGTCTTGAACTTGAAACATGGACTCCCGCCGGTGAGGATTTCTTTGTCTATCTTTATGGCAGCAACGATGATGAAATTTTATATAGCCTGTATGAATACGCTGAGGATTTCGACCCCGAAGAACACGCTCTCTCCTGCGTCGATATGCGTGAGGCACCGGGTATCCGCACCTTGCTTCATGACGCGGATGAAATGGCCGAGGAACTTAATTCCCTGTATGAACATTTATCGAATGCTGTAAAAAAAGTAAGTTAAGGTGAACCTGTATGAGCAAAATCAAAATCGTATCTGCGGCAGAAATGTCAAACATCATTGATAAACCGCACGACAACATCGGCCTTTACCTGTCGATGGAATCTGATGGAACCGATATTGCCTTGGTTGCCTGCGATAACAGCACAGGAGACGCATGGGTGGAAGAGTTCTACAGTACAAAAGATGCCATGAGGTGGCTGGAAAGAACATAAAGGAATCATTTTAAGAAAGGACAACAATCATGCTTATTTATGTAAAAGACTCGGTAGCCAACGAGAGCTATCTCATTATGCTACAACAGGGTACGGGTGATAACCTCTTTGGCAAAGACATTAAGGACGGATATGTTGGATATGTGAACTATTATGTCGATAGGTTCACCGGTCATTACGGAGACGATAACGGATTCCGTTTTTATGATTGTGGAATGTATCGTTGCACACAAGAAGAGTTCCGCCATATAGAGCAGGGGAACATGGAGTACCTGCTCGATGAAATTATTCCCTACATTTTTGCAAGCGGTTTGCGTAACATCAAACTGCCCGATGGTGTCACTTACAAAATCGTCGATAAAGAATTGGAGGAATAATCATGGATTGGCAAGAGTATAAAAAAGAGTGATTTTATGAAATTTGGGTGATGACACAATGAGCAAATTATATTACAAAATCAATCTTGAGGAGTTTTTTGATAGCGATGATGATTATCGCGAGTACCATAATCATCTACCACACTTCAAACAGTTAAAAGATTGGCTTCCTAAAAAATGGGCCGAATGTCATATAGAACAGACCTTCAGTATGAAAGAGATTCGTGAAAACATAGAGTCTTGTATATTGACGGTACGACAAGGGAAAGATGGTGAAGCCTATGCGATGGTAACAATCAATTTCAAACCGGGTTTTCGTTTATCTGCACGCCGTCGGGAATCTGTTTGGGATGATCTTGATGCTCAGATGTCTGACGGATTCGGTGAAAGTGTGGATCACAATCAAATTCCGGGTGCGCCGGATGGATATATGCTGTATTTGTAAAATTTATAAGTCGAGGAGACAACATGAACTGGTATGAAATTCTCGGCGTTATGGACGATGGCGCTCGGATTTATTCTGAAAAGGTTATCGTCGCCGCTGATGGCCCATCTGAGGCTGTAGAGAGAACCAAAAAAGCACTATGTCGGTGTGCCGATGAAGTTTTCCACGCTACAAAGTGTTCTCCGCTTAACCAGAATAAAGTGTATGCACTGTATTCTGGAAGAGACATTCCGATTCAAGATCAAGCTGCGAAAGGATGAAAACAACAATGACAAAAGATGATTTGGAGTTTGCACGCGACAATCACGAATTGAACAAGAAGTCTTATGACGATCATGCGACCTGCGGATACAATTACGAAGATGGCTATGTGGACGCACTAAACTTTGTACTGGAACATCTTGATGAACTCTGTGAAGACGTCCATCAAGACAAACTCATGCGGCGTGCCACTAAAGAAGCTGAGTACCATATCCGTAAATACTTCCAAGATAAATACGGTTACGATAACAAATGGTCCAAAGATGAAATCGAAGATCGTATCCAGCGTGCCATTGATGAAGGTGACGCAGAAACGATTGCGAATTCTTTCATCGACAGTGCCGATGACGGAATCCCGAATGATGACTGGTGCGAAAGTATTGTAAGAGATTTCTACGACTGAGAGGTTTACTATGCATTGGTATTATGTAAGTTACAACTGGATTGAAAACGATGGGACTCTGATTGGAACATTTTCGCAAAGTATCTACGCCGAGAGTCAGGAAGCTGCTGTCAAATGTGCTGCAAGGGGTTGTTCCCTCTCGGAAGATGACAACGATGACGGCATGAAGAATTTTGAACTAAGCTTTGTGAGAAAGATGGGGTAAAACTTATGTGCAAATGGTATTACTTGTGTACATACTCTTTTGATCCAGATATTACTGTTGTCGGTCCATTTGATAGTGAACGTGAATGTTTTGAGGCAGCAGATCGTTACGCCTGCAAAGAATACGACAATAGTCTTGAAAATGGTATTCATTGTTGTATGAGAAGTGATCGTCAAACGAATAGAATCACACTAGAAGAAAGTACGCCGGAAAATGATGTGATAACATGGTTTGTATTTAGTATTAACATCGATGAACCTCAATATGTTCTCAAGCGAAACATCAGTACATTACGTGTTCCACTTTATATTTCTTTATACGAAGGTGCAGATACAGCTTGCTTTGCTGCTGCAAAAATGTTTGATTTTGAGGCCGCATCTGCCGAGCAGGAGCGTATCTTTAAGGAATATGGCGACTTTTATAAAATTGTAGAAGTTGTAGAAAAGGAAAGCCACGATACTACGATAAATACAAATCCATAAAATTTATGTTCGATGAAAGGAATCAACTATGGGAATGAGTTATGAATATGCCGGTAGCGCCAGCTATCCGCGCTTTGACGAGGAGGTCTGCGCAATCGCCGCCGTCTTTGGCGGTGTCAAAACCAAGGAATTGAAAAAGCGTCAGGAGTCTATGCGTAAAGACACCTTTGACTACTGGTTTGGCTCTTACATTTCCGGTAATCAGAACGAAAAGCGCTTTGCATTTCCAGAAGATGCGAACGAAGTCGTTGCCAAGTGGCTCAATAACATTTATGAACCGCGCACCGCTGCGGAGACAAAAGAAATCTGGGATAATGTCCGCGTCAATTATGAAATCAAGGACATTTCCAGCCAGATTTGGAATGAGCTTAGAGAACGTTATCTGCGTGATGAAGGCTGGGAAATTTGTCAATGATGGAGGTGCGGTATGACCTTTAAAACCTTACAACGAATTTATAAGACTCTTTCTGATGAGCGGGAACGCGCAAACGAATCACTGCGATTTACAGAAGAACAAATCAAAAGAAATGAAAGGAAAGATATGGTTGTTCCTCCTAAGTGGTTGGACGATCAAAAACGCATTTCAAATATTTGTGACGAGCTTGACCGTGCAATCGAAGAATTTAATTCCCATGACTGGCATTGACGGAGGTACAACATGACAGACCATTCCTATGAGGATGCAATTCTCGAAGCACAAGACGGTATATTCGATAAATGCCACTATTGCGAGTACAAAGGCAGCGCCTGCCGCAATCAGTGCATGGAGCTGAAACCAATCTACAATCCGAACTTGAGGTGAAGTATAACCATGAAAATCACTTTAACTGATAATCAGCTCTGGACCATTATTGATGCGCTCGAAGCCAACCGCGAAAACTTCGAGGAATATGCAAGCACACTTAAAGGCGGAGAAGCAAAGTTGGCAAAGCAGCGAGCCAATGCCTGCAGCAAACTGTATAAAAAGCTGCAGAAACTTGTCGCAAAGGAGCATGACGAAGGATGAGACATTTGTATGACTGCCGTGTTTACAACAATAAACGCAAATTCGCCGATACATACCTTGTCACAGCAGAAGATAAAAATGATGCAATGAAAGAGCTAACTTGTCGCCTTGATGATGAAACCGACGACGGCTCCAGTGCATATGATCTGCTCGAAATGGTAGAAGTCGAATAAAACGGAGGTATGACGATGAATACATATCTTTGTTTCGTTCGTGATATCGTCGCATGTCAAGATACCTGTTACACGATTCGGGCAAGTTGCGAACGCCTTGCACGGCTTGGCGTGTTTTCTATTCTCAATGGTGATATTAACTGCGGTACTGCGGTACTGTTTGTAGCGGCAGATATGAAATCACCGGCATTCTCAAAATATAAATAAAACGGAGGTTTGATGGAGGCAACAGATATGGAACCAAGCTTTGTTTACATTGACCGTTACGGTAATTGCCGCTGTGGTCGGTGCTGTGAACCGCTTTTCTGTGATGAAAACGGCGATATGCCAGTGACCTGCCCGCGCTGCGACTCCGAACTCGACTATGGTAATCTCGATCAATCATCACTTATGTGATAATGGAACTTTTATGGAGGCACAGCATGAAATATACATATACACTTACAGGTCGTTTGTTGGTTTGCCGTTTTATCCGCGAGTGTGAAGCCAAACGCAAAGAAATTCTGGACGCTGGCATTGACACTGCCGACAAAACCAAACTTCCAACCGCACAGGACATTTTGGATGATGTAAATACTGGCGTTGGCTTTAATGAGGAAAATGAATACTTCGACAGCTGGGGCATTACGGACCATTTTGGTTCTCAACCGCTCTCACTGATCGTTGGCGAAGATATCATTTTGGCGGACGAATAAAATAAAGCTTTGATGGAGGTGCAATCATATGGAAACAATTTATATCGTAGCATACGACAGCTATGAAGACCCTGATTATTACGCTTTCCGCAACAAGGACACAGCGATCAAGGATATTGACGCAGATTTTCACAACACAATTTCTATCCTGAAGGCGCAGGGATATCAGGCCACTGTAGCCTGTGATGAACCGTTCCGGAAGGAGCTTTGCGTTCCCGGCACCGGAATCTATCACGAATGGAACATCACAGAGTCAACACTGGAATGAAATGATGGAGGATAAAATGATCACTCTCACCAATAATTTGGACACTATCGGTAAAGCAAGGTTGGAAGACCTTCTTATTGGCACCTTTTTTAAGTTTGAAAACGAAATTTACCAGCGTCTCGTCTGGGAAAATGCTTCTGAGTCCTACGTTTGCTGCTGTGTTCCTGATATGCGTTGCACTAGACTTTCTGGCAACATCTATGTCCGTCAGGTTGATGTGCAGATCACCGTTACCGGTTACACCAAGGAGGATTAACCATGAAATTCGCAGTGCCAATGAATCTTTCTATCTCATTTGAAATCGACGCCGCAACCGCCGAGGAGGCTGCGCAGAAAATACAGAATGCCATCTATTATAAAGACGATGCCTTGTTTGAAGAAATCCGCGAGGAGTTCAACGGTGTGATCGACTGCCGTTATATTGAGGTACACGACGACGACATCCTAGAGGAGGTGTGACCTCGCAAATCACTTTGATGGATCATCAAGAAGCATATTGGAACGATGTTAAACAAAAGGGAGACATGGTATATATGACAAACAGCGACAAGCTCGAATTCCTCGGCCAGATCATTGACATCTTTGAAGATTTTCTCGACGAAAAGGGTGTCAAGATCGACAATCCAGACCGCGACAGGGATGCCATCGAGGACGCTGCCTGCGGCGATACAAACATCTACGGCTGTGATTACGGTTACCTTTCAGACCGTATCGAATCGACCATGACCAACTGGGGATTTTTCAAGGGGAGTGTATTATGAATACCTACAATGTTGTCGTTTCTGTTTCCACGACGGTTTGTATTGATGCCAAGGACAGCAACGATGCCATCGAGAAGGTGAACCAGCAGCTTTCTCACGGTGATGCGGTCCTGAAAGCACAGCTGCGGGAAAACCTTGAAACCGCTCTGGATGAATGTTGCATCGAGGCGACCGATGCTATCCCAATGGACGAGTGAGGAGGAATCATGATGGATGATATGTTCTTATTAAAATCCTTGCGCCACCCGGAAGGCTTTATGAATGAAGCTGACCCCGCACTGGACGGCTTTACGATCCGGCAGGTAATCGACGCCTTACATAATGAACCAGGCACTCTGACAACTGAAAAGCTGCATGGTGTCGTACATGACATTCTTGATTCACAGCTGCATGACCTCTGGGCGATCATCGATGAAAACGACGAGGAAATCATCGCCGCTGCCTACAAAGGCAGGTCTGACGATCCGTATAAGGCACCGAGTTTCGATATGGATTGGGCAGATCGCGCCGAGGCGCTCGCTCGTGACATTTATACATGGTGCATTGAACATGATTGCTGGCAGGATGTCTATATCTACTATAACGGCAAGCGCATGGGTACGAGTGGTAAAGATAAAAACGGCAAAACCGTGTATCGCTACGGCGGCACGCCATTCATCGAAAACAATATGGATCCGCGTGACTACTTTGAATATGTCCGTGAGCCGAATATTTTGAGCATGAGTTTTGAAGGCACTCTGTATGACATCCTTAATAATCATGACATGTTTGCCTTGCAAGATCTGTTCAGTAAATATGGCCTTTATTACGAGTGTGGTAATGCGTGAAATCTGAGTGCATATCCGATCAATGAATAACCTATCTGCTGTAATACCAGCCGCCAAGGGTGAGATATAAAAACTGAATATTGTATCCGCTCTTGTGCGCTGCCAAGAAAGGATACATAACATGAAAAACAATCGTGTTATAGAACAGATTTTTATCTCTCACCCGCAAGGCAAAATGAACGGCATTCCGACCATCACCACCAGTATGCTCTGCAATCCCATTTGTGAACAGCGTGCCAAGGATGAAACCAGCGTATGCGCACACTGCTATGCCAAGCGCGGTCTGGCCATTTATCCCGCCGCACGAAACCGCTATGCAGAAAACACCAAGATCCTTTCCAGCCATGACCTTGAGGTTTACGAACTGCCTGTTTTGAACAGCAGTATTGCCCGGTTTGAAAGTCATGGTGATCTTGTCAATGTGACCCACGCTAAAAACTATATCCGCATTGCCAGGGCGAATCCGTGGTGTACGATTGCTATCTGGACAAAGAACGCAGCCTTCATGGATAAGGCCATTAAGGAGCTTGGCAAGCCGGATAATCTGATTTGCGTATACAGCTCCGACCACCTCAATCAGGTTTCGCAGGATTTCTCCAATTACAGCTGGATCGATAAGGTATTCACCGTTTACGATAAGGCGTACAGCAAGCAGCACAATATCGAGATCAACTGCGGTGCCCGCAACTGCTTGACATGCCATAAGTGCTACGAACATAACGACATCTTTTTCGTAAATGAAACGCTTAAATAAGGAGGCTCTGCACCATGTCAAAGAATTACGACCAATATGAAGTCAAGATCACTCCGCTCAATGAAACCTCATTTGAGGATGGTACCTGGTTTTACGGTGTTGATATCTATTACCATGAAATTTCCAACTGGTTTTCTGGTTATAACAATCCTGAAAAAATCAGACATCTTTTTGACCTTCGCATGCTTGCTTCTGGTATGAAAGAATGCGCTGAATATGCCGAGAACATTATCCAGCAGTATGAGAACGGCAACGACTTCCTGCCTAAATTGTCCGACCTCAACCCCTTTCTTGCACGCTGGATCAAAGATTGCTGGCAAAGTGAAAACGATATGTGGTTTGTCGAGCATGATGACCCAGAGGTTGCCGAGATGACCAAACAGGACTGGCAGGAAATTAGCGAACAGGTCGAAAAATATTTCGGTTATGATGTCATCGAGTTTGTGGAGCCGGACGAGTGGACGCCGGACTTTGACTATCTCGTCTGCTGCTACGGCTCCTGCATCAATTTCGTCAACTGGATTTGAATAAGGAGAATCACAATGAATGTATACGAACTTCCCAGCAATGTCGGCAGCTGGTTTCTGACAGATTCCGACTGCGCCCAGTATTGCCGCAAGCTCTCCCCTACCAGGTATGAATTCACCCAGATCGTCTGGCTGGACACCACAGAAGACACGGATAAAACCTATTGCGTCACGCAATCCGTTGAAGATGTCGGCGACATGACTCTTGATGAAATCTCAGGCCATATCAGCAGCTACTATAAAACGCTGTTTGGAATGGTGGAAAGCTACGGCGGCATCCATGACACCGGCAAAAATGCACTCACGGTCGCAGACTATTGTCAGCTCATTGCCGAATGTGCCTTTGAAAATGAAGTCGGCAATAATTCCATCTCTGAAGTCATGGACTGGAATCACTGCGTAGACTTTCAGCGCGGCTATATGCTCTCACAGTAAGGAGGATGTTTGATTATGAATTTTACCACTCAGGACCTTCACCAACTCTGCAACGGCCTTCCCGACAAAAAGAACATTCCGCTTCTCATCAATAATAAGCCTGTTGCTGAAATTCAAATCAGGATCGTGGATGATGCAGAAAACAAGTTTGTTTTGAACCTGATTTCATCAGAAGAGGAGTTTTAACCATGTTTTACCAACACAGCCTTCGCGTCTATAACGACGAAACACTTGCCCCATACTATATGGACAAGGAAACCGTCGAGCAGGTCACCCGCTACCTGTACGACAACAAAATCACCGGCGATGTATATAACAGTATCTCCTGCTATCCATTGTGCGGCAAGCCTACCGTCGATACTCCGTTCTATGCCACATCCAGCCTTTCCTTTGACACCGGCGAGGATGTCGAGTTCTCCATTAAAAACGATATTCGTGAAGCCTCCTACAACTTCCCCACCATAATTTTCGAGCTGACCATCCGCTGCTGCGACACCAATGAGTACATCAGGTACTATTTCAGAAATGGCAATGTGAAATGTTTTCCTGGTGCTGTCACTGTTTCCTACCCTCCCTTTGATTCCATTGAATGGACAAATTCTTAAACGAAGGAAGTATCTGTACTATGATTTCTCAAAAATTTTTGGATGCTCTGGCTGACAATAATTGGAAGCCCTATATCGATACCGACGATAAATCTATCGACCTTGAATGGTATTCCCCCGCAGGTGAGGATTTTATGCTGTCATTCAGTGTAAAGGACGACGACGATTTTCTCTCCCAGCTTTTTGATGCCTATATGAATTTTGATACGGAACAGCACGCCATCGAAAACTACGGTATGAGAGGTGCTCCCGGCTTGCGTGTCCTGTTGGATGACGCTGACGCTATTGAAGGTGAGTTGCAACGTCTGTGGTGCGAACTCAGCAAAGTAAAAGAGAAGGTATAACCTGCGCCCTTATCATGAAGGAGTAAATACTATGAATACCATCAACAGTAAATTTATCCTCACCTGCCCCAACTGCGGCACAAAACAAATCTATGTCGGCACCGGCCTCACCTCTCAGTCCATCTGTTATCGCTGCGCCGCAGACCTCGAACCTTGCACGGACCAAACTACCACAGAAAAAATTAACACGATTTATAGCAGTCTTGACCTGCGTGATGAGTTCGGCGGATCCATCAATCGGACGCTTGAAGACGTCTGCACGGCCGATGAAGACCTCGCCGCTTTTGTATGTGAGGCATATAAACGCAATAACATTTCTGAAATGTTCAGTGCTATTGTCGGCCGCGACATCGATGACATCATTGACCGCATGAATTCTATCCCGGTTGAAACAGTGAGGGAGGCAGCAGAATGAACCGCGTAGAAGTTTTCGAGCCTGATACTCTTGTGTTCTGGGTAGGCCGTGAGTGGCATCTCCATAATCCTATCGTCAAATATGGTCTGGTCGTTCAGCAGTTCGCATCAGAGTGTATCATCGACTATTTAAAATTCCGTAAGAATACCATCATCGTGGACGCCGACTATCCCGACGGTGTCCGTTGGGATGATTTCCGCAATACATACAAGTACCATAAGTTGCCAAAAGGTTGGGATTACGGCATGAAACTGTATGAGGAGCGCGACGAGGATCCTGATTTTTATAAAAAGGTAAGAAGCTGCCCCATTAACACAGACGGTATCACCCGCGCATGGCATGACGGTATTTTGGCTGTGCCGAAGCTACATGACTTTGACCACCTCGACACCAACATCACAAAGGACGGCTATCAGGTCATCATGAAAGGCCCTTACTACGGCGAAGATTCCAGCACCGGTGAGACTGTCCCCAACAGTAAACTCTATCGCACCTTTGAGGAAGCCGCAAAAGAACGCGATGAAATCATTACCGAATACAAGCGTCAGGCTGCCCTCACCGATTATGAATGGTCTGTCGAGCAGATCGATAAAGTTCTTGGCCTCTGGAAATATATGACAAGTGCGTCACAGGAGCAATATGATAATGTCCGTTCCCGCTTGCTTGCCATGAAAAATGTCGAAGACCTCGTTGTTCGCCACGGCATCAGCGGTCTGCAATGGAAGTACGAAAAGAACTCCCGCTGGAGCAACATCGAACCGGATGCATTTTGATTTTCTGCGTTGTACCGCCCACAATTTCTGGTAATATTTACCGCTTGTTTTTCCGCACAAAAGGAGTATTTTTAAATAAGGAGGTCATCCAAATCTTGCCAAATTCAAAAGACGCTGATTTGCGCAATCTCTACCGCCGCAAAAACTACCGCCAGACTTCTGGCTATCCGTACCGCTCCTGGACACAACATGAAATCGATCTGGTCCTTGCGCACAATATGCCTGACAGGGAGTTATCCGCACAAATCCAACGCAGCGTAATGTCCATTCAGCTCATGCGCTGCCGCGCCAAGAAAGGATCTTCACTATGATTTTATTACAGCTTCTCTTTTGCGTCGCGTTCGTATTTATCATCGTTGCTGTGGTCGGCGGTGCGTGTCTCGGTCTCGGCTGTATGATCTTGCCACCCATTGAAAAGGCTATTGATGACACAGCCGAGAAAATCGCCCCCACGCCAGACCGGTACAAAAAGCAGCAGGAGGTTTGGGATTCCTATCAATACATAAAGTTCCACCGCAAAAATCTGCGCGGTACGACCACCGAAGAAATGTGCAAGCGTGAAAATTGTACCGAAAAAGAGGCCCAGATGTATATGATTTTCGAGGACTGTCAGGACATGGGCATCAAAATGAACATTGCCTTCGCTGACCGCCTGACCGGTGCCAGCGATGAGAGAGAGCAGATGGCCAGACTTGAAAAGCAATTCCCCACGCAGCAGGCCACCTATCAGACCGAAACGCTTCCCGGTCGCACTCGTCTTACCCGTGAAGAAGTTGCCGCTAAGTACGCGGCTCAAAAATAAGGAGGAATTTATCATGCGTAACAACAACAACAGCGATCTCGGCATCATTCTTCAGGTAATCTTTTGGGGTTTACTTATTCTTCAGGTTTATACCGCCTTCTTCTGCAACTATTGATTGAGAAAACGAATCCATTCTTCATTTTTAGTACGCAGGTGACGCCACTATGCTATATACTATCTATCAAGACAGCTCCTAGTATCTCCGCCAAACACCAACGCGCACAGCACGCCCCTATATAATAAGGTAGAAACTCGCAAAATATAAAGGAGAAATCACCATGAACAACGCACGCCGTAAAGCCATTAGTACCATCATTCACAGTATCACTGACCTGAACGAAAAATTCTCCGCCAGCGTGGACGAGCTGCGCTATGAAATCGAAGCAGTGCAGGACGATGAACAGGAAGCCCTTGACAACATGCCGGAAAGCATGGAAGGCTCCGAGCGTTACTCGGCTATGGAATCCGCAATCGAATCCCTGCAGTCCGCCATGGACTCTTTGGACGAAGCCGCAACCGCTCTGAATGAATCCGTGTCGGAGGCCGTCTCCGCCCTTGAGGAAGCCAGCGCCTGACCAATGATTTGTGTGTCCGTCAGTCCCAACAGCCAGTCTGCCGATACATCCATAGCCCGGCACAATTCCGCTAACGTCTCACATCCAGGTGACCGTCTGCCTGTTTCCCAGCACTGTAAGGTGTTACGCGGGCAACCAATTCTATCGGCAAGCTGCTGTTGGGTTACATAATGATCATAGCGCCACTGTTTTATGCGTTTGATTAAAATATCCATCTGAAACCGCTCCTATGGTGACATTTGTAGACTTGAATACAACCCTATGGTGTCATATAATTATTTCAACAACATAAAGATGTGCGTGCTTTCTAGGTCTGTACTTTTATTGTAGCATAAGATATGTCCTATAATTTGGACTTTGAATCTAAAAAGGAGAAAAAATGGCAAACGATATTTCTAAAACGATTTCTTTGCAAGAGCTGTATGCAATGATGCAGCCGTATAAGGAAGCCTTTATCTCTCTGTTCTCCGGGGATGAATCAACCGGTCTCTGTGCTACCATTCCCGTTAAAGCAATTAACCTTTTTAATAACGGCACAAAGGCCCCTTTTTTGTTGTGTTCCGGCGGTTCCGGCTTTGTCCTACAGGCAGCATCCGTCAAGGTTTCTGCACCAGCTTTTTCCAGGGATTCCTGCTCTTTTACCCTCTCAAGCGCCGGTTTTCAATATAAAATCGTTCTTTGTGAATAAATTATTAACATTTCGGCTTTGCTCTTGAAATGTGTGTTGCGATGTGGTATAGTATAGTCACAGCAAAAGAATACCGCGAAACAACATGACCGCTGAATATCAAAAAAGGAGTTGAACCCACACCATGTTTACACCCAGTAAAACCACTCCCAGATTCGGGGAGATCCGCTGGGGGTATTTTACGACCGATACCGTCTTCCCCAGCGACGTTCACAAGTATGTCGGTGTCCATCCGTATCTCATCATCAGCAATGACCGCTATAATCAAGTCAGCGGCCAATGCGAAGCGATTGCCTTCACCACAAAACGATTTGAAAAACACAATCCGGTTCACGTGGATTTTCAAATCGGCGAGGTCGAAGGTCTGAATATGCCGTCTACTCTTGCAGTCGAGAGCCGCATCACAGCCCGCAATATTCATTTTTCTGATCCCATCGGTACTTTTACCACAGAAAACTGGCAAAAGGCTGTCCCGGCTATTCTCCGTCAAAATCCCATTTTGCGCTATATGCAGCCGATCAATATGAAATCGGAACAAGTTTTGGCGTAAGGGCTTGCAAAAGCCTGTCTACATAGTGTACAATAAAACCACTAGAAAGGCAGGCTTACTATGTCTCACTCTTATGTCGCCGAATATAAATCCACCCTGAAATCCTCATCCGCTATGTTCACCGTCCAGCAGCTAGAGCAGGAAACCGGGGTCAGCTTTCAGGATTGGAAAGTCGATACGGTCAATGATCTTGTAAAACGTCTTCAGGCCGATAATTACTATCTCAACCGCGGCAAACTTACCGAGATCAAAGGTTATCTTGATTATCTTTTAAAGAAAAATGTCATCACACCGCAGCAGCACGCGACCCACCCCTTCTTCTTTGTTGTCTGCAACGATGATAAAGAGATCAAGCGAACCTACGCAGAAGTATCCGATGATAAAATTCTTCGCAAGTTCTTTTTCTCTGAACAGGAATTTGCCGATTATCTAGATGCACTTTGTCCCGGTGTCTCCTACTCGATGAGCCGCGCCATTATGATTTTAGCCTGGGTCGGGTTGGATAAAGGTCAGATCCTCAATGTAAAAAAGAAGGACTACCACCAAAGCAGTGACCATTCTTCCGCTTATGTTGAGTTCCTTGCCAAGGACGGCATGAAACAACTTCTTATCCCAAAACGATTTATATCAGATATCGAACGAGCTGCAAAGAGCGATCAAGAAACCGTGTACAATGGTGCTTGTGACGGACTCAGACAATTAAATTATAATCCAGAGGACGATGATTTCCTGATCCGTGCCACTGTTACAGGTGCTCGTGTCACTAAGAAACGGTTTGACCCCGTAACAGATGATCGCATCTATTGCTCCTCTGTTCAGAATATATCAAGGTTTATTACCAACCAATGCAAAAAACTCACTTACGATAATCCCTTTAAGCAAAAAGACCTCGTAACCCTTCGTTCTATCACGAACTCGAATGAATTTATCAATAATTCGCAGGGCACAGGTGCAAAAATATTGACCAATGCCTATCGTCATCCTGTCTATCAACAATGGCTCCAAGTAAGAGATCTTGTACTGGCAGAGTGATTTGGTTTTCCGATTCCAGGGGGTGTAACTGCCCCCATTTCCTAAAGACTTTCACAACACACAATTCAAGTTTAAATTTTAAGGAGGCAATCCCAATGACTCACGAGAGCATGACCGTCCACCGCGCTATGGTGGAACTTAAAACCATTGACAAGCGCATTGCCAAGGAGATCGACAACGCATCCTTCTGCACCAGCGCCAAGGTCAACACGAAAAAGCTGTTCGGACAGCCAGCCGAGGAGTTCTATCGTCAGGCGCAGAGTGATTTTGATTCCATCACGGGTCTTATCAACCGCGCAGCAGCCATCAAGGCGGCGATCCCCGTCAGCAACGCTAAGACTAAAATCAAAGTCAATGAGCAGGAGATGACCGTGGCCGAAGCTATCAGCCTCAAGCAGAACCTGATTCCGCTGCGCCAGAAATTGCTCAACGCGCTCAACATTCAGTATTCCGAGGCCATCCATGAGGTCGAGGATAAAAACGCCACGCTTGAAAAGCGCACGGACGCCTACATCGCCAGCATCTACGGCTCCAACGCTGCGGCCAAGGCAGCAGATGCCGAGGAGGTCAATAAGGCACGCGAGGCTTACGCCAATGCACAGACCTTTGAGCTGGTTGACGGCCTCAAAACCAATAAGAAAGGCATCGCAGATATCATCAAGGCTATGCAGGACGATATCGTCAAGTTCCAGAATGATCTCGATGCCGCTCTCTCGGTCAGTAACGCGACCACTGTTATCGAAATCGACTACTGATATTTCCTGAGTTCTAAACTCTTTTGAATAGATCTTGCCCATGCACTGAAAGCGATCAACCATCGACCGTTCTGTCTTCTTCGGCGGTATCATGACAGAACTAAAACCATAAACAGGAATCCGCCTCATTATAAAATTATGAAGATAAAAAGTTGATTTTTATATACGCGGACGCAAAGATGATTTGTCTGCTATTTATAAAAATATTCGGGTAGAGACCCAAAGCCGAAAAGTTGAACGCTCAACGCTCAAATCTCAAATCTGAAGCTTCAAATTTTATATTGATCAAAGTTTATCGTTCAAGGTTCAAAGCGCAAATCTTCTTACAAATCCTTGGCGCAAGGTCATACGCATGGTTATGTCGGCGTTTCGCTCACCGCAAGGCTGGTGTATGGGCAACGTGCGAAGGCGGTAGCACGTAAATACAATCCGCCCTATTACGGAGTGTTCGTATAATGGCAGTACCTCTGTCTTCCAAGCAGATAGCGCCGGATCGGTACCGGCACACTCCTCCAGCTCCACTTCTTCGGCAGCGACCTGATCAGTCGTGCGTCAAGTGTGTGGAGTAACGGAACAAAAGCGCGGTGAGCGAGGAACATTCTCGGTGTCTATTTATTAGGTATCGTGGTGTGAAGTTCAATGAATTCATGTTCCGTTTTCGGGACTGGCCGCAAGATCCAGATCCCGCCAAAAGGATGGGGACAGTGCCCCGCCCGGAGTCTACATAAACTCCGTCATCAAATATGTCCGTCAGCGGCTGCGGTTATGGCCGTAAAAATAGCTCGTCTGGCCATGTGCAGAAAGAGTTTCTGGGGTCGTCTTGTAAAACGATTCCTCCCGAACAAGACTCTGGCAATGAAGTCTCAAGGTTCTGCGGCGTAAAGACCACGGTTCCCCATTACAGGCAGTGCGCCCTAGTTGCCAAACTAAAGATGAAAAGAGCGTGTATGCAGATAACCGGCTGCACCAAATGTTTCGCCACTCGCATGTGGTCTGCTTAGAGTACGTAGCCAATGCAGATACACCAACACCCATGTGACAGTTAGCCTCTGTCTGAATCCTGGCCATAATCGTGGGAGCCAAGAAGTAGAACACTTTTCATCTTTTTAAGAGAGAACTTGCCGCTTCGTCTATTGGATAGGATAGCAACGTAGGTTGAAGAGGGTGGGTTCGAGTCCCACAGGGGTAGGTTCTCTCTTATTATCGAGCAGTAGTTCAGCTGGCAGAACGCCGCGTTTGGGACGCGGAGGCCGCACGTTCAAATCGTGTCTGCTCGACCAGCGGGATGCCCCCTTCATCCCGGATATAAGAAAAAATTTCACCCTATCTGCTTCCGAAACCGTCAAGGATAAAGACGGAACGATTCTTATCACTACGTAGTTCAGTGCAGAGCGCCGCAATAATATGGGTGCGGAGGTCGCTGGCTCATACCCAGCCGTGGTGACCACCGGGTTTGACATACCCGCATTTCTCCTATTCAGTACCCTATCTGCTTCCGAAACCGTCACAGGATAATTGACGGAACGATTTTATAAGCTCCTGTATCTCAATCGGTAGAGAAGCGGATTTATAACCCGCATTAGCTCCAGATTAGAGCGAAATCCCGGTTCGAGTCCGGGCAGGAGTATTAAAAATTTAATTCTATAGGAGGTGTTGCGCATCAATGGATGAAATTTGGAAAAGTATTGGCGTTTATCGTGGAATTGATTATACGGGCATGTATGAAGTGTCAAACATGGGACGTGTTCGTAGCGTTGATAGATATGTAAATAATAATGGTGGTATGTCATTTAGAAAATGAAAAATACTTAGCACGTTTGTAACTTGTCAATATGAACGAGTAGGACTGAGTAAAGGAAAATCACAAAAACATGTATCTGTTCATAGACTGGTTGCAATAGCGTTCGTAGATAACACGTATGGTTATACAGAAGTAAACCATATAGATGAAAATAAACTTAATAATTGTGCGGATAATTTAGAGTGGTGTACGCGAGCTTACAACCAACAATATTATGCAAACCTACATAGCAAGCACAATAAGCGCGAACAAAAAGCACCTAAACGTGTAATACGGCCTAAAAAATACTGTACTATATGTGGAACCGAAATTTCAAAGAATACTAAAACAGGACTTTGTGGAACATGTTACAAAAGAATAAATCCGTTGCGTCATAAAAGGTCGAAATGCTCAATTTGCGGGAAAGAAGTATACAGTACAAGTAATCATACTGGATTGTGTTGGGATTGTTTAGTTAAAACAAAAACGAGTTTCTATACTTTATTTTCAACAGGCGATTATGTAAAAGATAGAGAACGCCTTAAAAATGAAATTCGTGCAATGCCATTTGCCGCCATATGTAAAAAATACAATGCGAATCCAACAAGTGTAAGAGAGTGGTGTGACAAAATGAATTTACCAAGACGTAAATCTGAAATAAACAGTTATACAGATGATGAATGGAAAATGATATAGCAATAACTATATACCTATCTAGGAAACCGCTATAGGAAATTAGCGGAACCATCCATATCAAGCTTTAGCCTAATGGCAGGTCAGCGGAATTTGACTCCGCGTGTGAATGTTCGATCCATTCAAGCTTGACCAGCTGTCGGGTAGCGCCCGAACGATGTGAGCGTGTATGGCATACCTCACCCAGAAATGAAAATGTCCGCTGAAAACGATGCAAGTCGATAATCTAAGCGGGAAGCCTACCATGCTCCCGTGGCGCAATAGGCAGACGCGGCAGATTTAGGTTCTGTTATTTGTGGATTCGACTTCCACCGGGAGCACTCAGCAATAATGGCTAACGGCAGTTGCGTCATGAAAATGACAGGACGGGTCGGGGTTGGCATCGAAAGGCCAACAGGTAGTGCAGCGGAAGGTAAGAAAACCGTCACGCGAAACTAAGTCGGGAAAACCGAATGATACGCAAGGGATACTTCCCATCATAAGATGGTCTGACGCAGGACTCCAAGTTGCGGATAACGACCGCAGGACGCATGTCTGTAAAGTCACCGTGAAACTCGGTCATAGCTACAACATTATTGCTTTTATTATGCTGGATTAGTTCATTTGGTAGAACCCCGGTTTTGTACTCCGGTAAGGCGGGATTGTAGCCTGCATCCAGCACCATTTTTTGTACCCGTTTTTAAATCAACACAGAAAGGACTGACACAACACTTGGATGACACAAACATGAAAACGCTTTCCGGTACCCTCTCCCTCATGCAAACGCTGGAAATGCGCTATCAGGCAAACTTTTCCGGCGTGCATGAGCAAGACCTCATCACGCAAGACCTTTTACATAAGTTAGAGCTTGAACAGAACAACGCCGTCCAGCTTGTCCAACTCGCCAAACAACTCAAAGAATGCCGCCAGACGCGCCGCATGATGAAGGATGAAATCGAACTTATGCAGCCTCTTATGGACTTCATGCAGGACGGCCAAAACAAACGCTGCGTTCGCCAGCTGCAAGAAGCTCTCGGCAAAATGCGCGATGTATCCAAACACCATGAAAATCGACGCTATTACCCAAGAGTATTATAAACTACACAATTTTTCAAAGGAGACCGCTTATGACTATCATGCCATTCTATGACTTTCACAAAAAGTTCCTGGCTCATTTCAACTCGATGACCAAGGACGCCGCCGCACTTTACCGTGTCGATTTCGACCCGGATGAACTCTGGAACCTTTACCTCGATTCCTTCCCTGCCGGTACAAACCCCGTTTATCGTGTCCGGCGCGAATTTGACTGCTCCTGCTGCCGCCATTTTATCAAGACGATGGGCGGTGTTGTCGCCATTCGTGATAACCGGATCGAAACCATCTGGGATTTTGACACCGCATCGCCGGAATGTTATCAGCCCGTCATGGATGCTCTCTCCGCCTACATCAAGTCCAAGCCCATCAAGGATGCTTTCTTTACCAATGAGCATACCATCGGCATTGCCCACAACTATGAGCGGGATGAAAACGGTCACAAGGTCCTGACATGGAACCACTTCTTCGTCAACACCCCGCGCTGCGCTTACACCACTCACGACATCAACGTGGAGACCGCCCGTATCCGGGATGACCGCAATGTGTTCCTGCGCTCCATGAGTGAGCTTACCGTCGAGGCCACCGAGACCGTCCTTGAACTGATCGCGCAAAACAGCCTCTACCGCGGTGCCGAGTGGAAGTCCCAGCTGGAACAGCTTGCAGCCTCCCAGACAAAATACAACGCTATGACAGCAGAACAGAAAGAGCTGCAGTCGTGGGTCGATGTCATCAATATGAATTCTGCTCTCGCCCGCATCCGCAACACCAGCATCGGCACCCTGCTGATCGACCTGTCCGAAGGCCGCGACCTTGATTCCGCCGTCACCGCCTACGAGCGTGTCGTCGCCCCAGCCAACTATAAGCGTCCCAAGGCCATCTTCACAAAACGAATGCTGGACGATGCCAAAAAGACCGTCACCGAACTTGGCTATCTGGATTCCCTGCCCCGCCGCTTTGCCCGTCTCGATGATATCAGCGTCAACAATATTCTCTTTGCCAATCGTGACGCCGTATCCCGCATGAACGGTGCAGCTGCAGACCCCTTCACCGCTATGGAACAGCAGGTCGCCATTGATCCAAAACGATTCTCCCATGTCGAGGAGATCAGTATTGATAAATTCATCTCGGATGTCCTGCCAATCGCAAAGGAGCTGGAGTTGTTCATGGAGAACCGCTTTTCCAAGAACATGGTCTCGCTGACCGCCCCTGTCAATCCAGACGCCAAAACGATGTTCAAATGGGATAACGCTTTCGCATGGGCCTACACGGGCAATCTGGCTGATTCTGATATTCGAGAGAATGTCAAGTGTGCAGGTGGCAAGGTCGATGGTGTGCTCCGCTTCTCTATTCAGTGGAACGATGAACCCGGCAAATGGGATAAGTCTGACGAGGACGCGCACTGCAAAGGCCCTTGCGGTCATATCTGGTTTAGTGAAAAGCGTGGCTTTGCAGACGGCGGCAACCTGGATGTCGATATTACCAATCCCAACCATGGTAAACCTGCCGTCGAAAATATCACATGGCCTAATCTTTCCAGAATGAAAGACGGCCAGTATAAGTTTTACGTTCATTGCTACAGATGTGACTCCGGAAACAACGGCTTTATCGCTGAGATCGAAGCTAACGGTGAGGTCCATCAGTATGAATACCGCCACCCAATTTCTTCCAGCACGATTGTCTCTGTGGCCACCGTCACTCTCAAGGACGGCAAGTTCACTATCAAGGATGAACTCAAGTCCGCCATCTCCAGCCGCAATATTTGGAACATCAGCACGAATCAGTTTGTCCCTGTCAACGTTGCCATGTACTCCCCCAACTATTGGGACGGACAGACCGGTATCGGCAACCGTCACTATTTCTTCATGCTCAAGGGCTGCCAGAATCCTGACAAGCTCAACGGATTCTACAATGAATTTATCAAGCAGGAGCTGCTGACCCACAAGCGCGTCTTTGAAGCTCTCGGCTCTCAGATGTCTGTACAGCCTGTCGATGACCAGCTCTCCGGCGTCGGCTTCTCCGCCACCCGCCACGATTCCTTTATCGTCAAGGTCAAAGGCCAGACCGAGCGCGTGCTCAAAGTCGTAATTTAACAATATAGAAACGAGGTATCACTATGGAACTGTTTGAAATCGCAACCCGCTATAAGTACCGTTTTCCCTTCAAGGGCTGGATCAGCACCGAGGATCTCTGGGATCTGAGCGTTCAGAACCTTGACAGCATCTTCAAGACCCTCAATAAAGAATTCAAGACTACCGGCGAGGAATCCCTGCTGGGCACCAAGACCACCGAGCAGAACGAACTTTCCAACAAGATCGAGATCGTCAAGCATATCGTCTCTGTCAAACTGGCAGATAAGGCTAAGGCACAGACCGCCCGTGAGAATGCCGAGCGCCGCCAGCAGTTGCTCGAAGTCCTCGCCAAGAAACAGAATCAGGCACTCTATGATATGTCGGAGGCAGAGATTCAGGCCCAGTTGGCCGCTCTGGATGCTGAATGAGCCGTCTGCACGCCAACTATTACTCCTGCGGCAAGTACCGGTTTGCAACACCAGCACCTACGGACGAATCCGTTTTGTACAGTGAAGGCCGCTACAAGACAAAGCTGACAGCCCATGATATGCCGCCGTGGTATATGCGCGGTTTATACTACGGCTATGCAGATGGCTTTCTCAACACAAAAAATGTCTCCAAGCTGGTCTACAATCCAAATCTATGCTTCAATCACATGTTCAAGGATGACTTTTTATACATTTCGTATAATTCACCGTCAAAACGCCGAAAAATATTCAACGCAGAGGAACCTTACGATGAATATGTCTGGGGCTTCAACATCCCAAAATTCCTGTACATGGCAGAGCTGTACAGCGGCTACGATGCCGCCTCCATTTGGCAGCAGATCGAAGAAAAGCGCCTCTGGTTCCAACACACATACCCGAATGACTACAAACGCGAGGTCGGCGATATAACAGACTATCGCGCTTATACGCAGTCGCTTTACGAAACGATTTGATTTTACACCTATATCTTTGACACTTATACACCCTGTAAACTGCCGGAGCACCGCCTCCGGAAGGGTGTATTTTTTGTGCCCATTTTTTGGGTATCCCGGTTCTGCTTTTCCGTTAGCAGGCCGTTTTGAATAGATATTTTTAGTAAGATTGGAGTGTTTTCATGATGAAAAAGATGGGAGTGACCTGAAATGTTCCCGCCTGCTTTCCTGATTCTGATCGGCCTAGCCATGTTTTTGTTCTGGTGTGAATCCAGTACACATTTTGATGAAATCGGCCAGAAGATCATCGACTTTTTTACACAATTTAAGGAGAATAAAAAATGAGAAAATCTCTCGGCGGTATCGCAACCGCAGTTATTATCGCGCTCGTCGTCATTGTGCTGTTTGTATGCACGGTGCGGATTCCTGCCGGTTATGTCGGCGTTGTTTATAACATGAACGGCGGCATCTCGGACAGAACGCTTACCCAGGGGTTCCATGTCATTTCCCCCACGCAGAACGTGACTACCTATTCCATCGGCATTGAGCAGTCCTACCTGACAGCCAGCAAAGACGGTGACTCCAACGATGATGAAAGCTTTGAAGTCCCCTCCAATGACGGCAAGGGTCTGACTGTCGATATGACCTTTACCTATCGCTATGATGCAGACAGAGTAGCTGATACCTTTACCCGTTTCAAAGGGCAGTCTGGCAAGGATGTAAAGGATTCTTTCATCAAGCCCAATATCATGTCTTGGACTAAGGAAGTCACGGCCAAGTATTCCGTCATCGACCTGCTCGGCGACAAGCGTGCCACCCTCAACAGTGAACTGACCGATTATCTCAAACAGAAATTCGAGCCTTACGGTATCGTGATCGAATCCGTTTCCCTTATCAATATTGACCCAGATGAGGAGACCCGCTCTGCCGTTCAGAAAAAGGTCAATGCCCAGCAGGATCTGGAGCTTGCCAAGATCGAGCAGCAGACTGCCAACGTCAACGCTGAAAAGGAAAAGGAGGTTGCCATCACCAAGGCCAATCAGGAAAAAGAGACTGCGCAGATCAATGCCGAGGCAAAGCTGATCGAAGCTCAGGCTCAGGCCGATGCCAACCGCCTGATTTCCCAGTCCCTCACGCCGGAACTGATCCGTCAGCAGATGTACGACAAGTGGGACGGTAAGCTGCCGACAGTCCAGGCCGGGAATGATTCCTCTGTTATCGTGGACACCAGCGATATTCTGCAGCAGGGTGAGTAACATGATTGTACTTTCCATTCCTGCTTTTCTGCTTAGTCTTGCCGCCTCCGCCTGCTTCGGCTTTTTCATCTGCGCAATCGTGTCAAGCGGCAAGGAGTGAACTGTTATATGCCATCATACACTCAACATGGTTTGGAGGTAACGCATTCAGATGAAAACGCTGTCTACTCCCTTGCCCGTCACGCCGGATTCCGTCATTGAGTCCGAGTATAACGAACAGACTGCGAACTACCGCCCCAAGAAGAAACCGCATAAGAAAAAGTCGGATCACAAGCATACCTATGTTGATGCCTGGTATGAGGATTGGCAGTACAGCTACACGCAGCAAAAACAAATCCTGCGCATCAATCCCATCGGGGTTTGTACCGTTTGTGGCAAGCTTGGGCCGTTGCACGACAAAAACATTCTGCCGTTAAAGGGCAGTTTCATTTTTCATCTTGAATATCCTGAGCCACCCGTCGGCGCTAAAATCTATCGCACACCAAGACCTGCCGACACTGACAGATTCGTCTTTGTGGATAAAGTAAATTTGAACGACTACTATTTGAAGTAGTGATTTTATTGGCAAAATTCAAACCCGGCGACAAAGTCCGCATCATAGAATTCAAGCATGGTGTAAATCGGCACTATAAGGGAGGTTTCAACGATGGCGACATAATTACCATTACAAGGGTGCATGCGCTGCTTTGCGGTACAGATTATTATGACGTCGCAGAAACCGATGATTATTTTTTCTTTGATGATGAACTCGAACTCGTCAAGTCCGATACCTGCAAGCATGATTGCTCAACCTGCACCTGTCACGATGACACAGTCACCATCAGTGTCGATATCCCGCTGAACGATAAAAAGGAAGCCCACCGCATCGTCCACGCCATGGTCAAAAAGGCAT
>ERZ826220.1043-NODE-1043-length-29692-cov-5.183689_pt1 | contig 29692 bp, 25 predicted proteins | sample MGYA00519927_ERZ826220 | MGnify/ENA primary metagenome ERZ826220 (study PRJEB31778, sample SAMEA3449225) | human gut metagenome | biome: human gut; feature: human-associated habitat; material: faeces | place: United Kingdom | collected 2010/2012 ... | reverse complement strand
CACATGGTGATATTCAAACACCAATATTTATGCCAGTTGGAACACAGGCAACAGTTAAATCTATGACACCTGAAGAATTAAAAGAAGAAGTAAAAGCACAAATAATTCTTTCAAATACTTATCATTTGTATCTAAGACCAGGACAAGATATAGTAAAAGAAGCAGGAGGACTTCACAAATTTATGAATTGGGACAGGCCAATTTTAACAGATAGTGGAGGATTTCAAGTATTTAGTTTAGGAGATTTAAGAACAATTCACGAAGAAGGTGTAGAATTTAAGTCACATTTAGATGGTAGTAAACATTTTTTCTCACCAGAATCAGTAATGAAAACAGAAGAGGATTTGGGAGCTGACATAATAATGGCATTTGATGAATGTTGTCCATATCCATCAACATATGAATATACAAAACATTCGATGGAAAGAACTACAAGGTGGGCATTAAGATGCAAAAATGCACATAAAACCGAAAATCAAGCTTTATTTGGAATTATACAAGGTGGATTTTATAAAGATTTAAGGCAAAAGAGTGCAAAAGATTTAGTTGATTTGGATTTGCCAGGATATGCAATTGGAGGGATAAGTGTTGGAGAGCCAAAAGAAGAATTTTTAGATATATTAAAATATACAGCACCACTTATGCCAAAAGATAAGCCAAGATATTTAATGGGGGTTGGAACGCCAGACTATCTAATAGAGGCAGCAATTGCTGGAATAGATATGTGTGATTGTGTATTGCCAACAAGAATTGCAAGAAATGGAACTGCAATGACTGCAAATGGAAAAGTTGTAGTAAGAAATGCTACATATGAAAGAGATTGGGGACCATTAGACCCAACTTGTGATTGTTATACATGTAAAAATTATACACGTGCATATATTAGGCATTTGGTAAAAACAAACGAAATATTAGGTGTAAGACTACTTTCAATTCACAATTTAAGATTCTTGACTAAACTTATGGAAAGAGTTAGAATAGAGATAGAACATGATAATTTAGGTTCTTTTAGAGAGGAATTTTATAAACAATATGGTTATGAAATTTAAGGGGGAATACAAATGAATTATTTTGATGAAGAGTTGGAATACGGAAAAAAAGTTACAAAGAAAAATAATAAGAATTTATCTAAAATTATATTAATAGCAATAATAGTAGTAGCTATACTTATTGTTGTTATTATTTGTGTTAATATAGGATTAAAGGGGAATACATTAAAAGTTACATTAAATGGAACTACAAATTCAAAGATAAAAGATATGCTAATTTTTGAAGGAGAAAAGGTATATATACCAATAAGACAAATATCAGAGGAACTTTCATATAAAAGCTATAATGGAGATTATACAAATAAATCTGAAGATAAAAATAAATGTTATGTAGAATCAGAACAAGAAGTTGCAACATTCACACTTGGATCAGACAAAATATATAAAATAACAGCTAAAAATGATAATTATGATTATTACTATATAGATGAACCAGTAAAATCAATGAATAATGGTACACTATATACAACTATGGATGGAATAGAAAAGGCTTTCAATGTTAGCTTTAAGTACGATGTAAGCAAAAAGAAGGTAACAATTCAAACTATGGAAAATAAGTTAGATACATATAAAAATTCTATATTAGATTTTGGGTTTAGTGATGTTTCAAGTGAATTTAATGATACAAAAGCTATATTAAAAAGTAAAGCTATAGTACTAAATGACAAAAAGAAATATGGAGTATTTGATATTGATACAGATGAAAGGTTGCTAGAAACTAAATATGATAAAATAGAGTATATACCAACAACAGGTGACTTTTTAGTGCAAAGCAATAAAAAGTATGGAATTGTTTCAAGTGAAGGTTCTACTAAAGTAAGTATATCATATGATAGTATTGAATTAATGGATAGGGACAAAAATATGTATCTTGTAAAAAGAGACGGAAAATATGGTGTTATAGATATAAATGAAAATGTAAAAATTTCTATTGATTATGATGAAATTGGAATGGATATTAGTAATTTTGAAAAAAATGAAATTAAGAGTAAATACATATTAGCCCAAAATTTAATACCAGTTAGAAAAGATAAGCTATGGGGATTATTTAATTTATCAGGAAATCAAGTTACAGATTTTGAATATGATAGTTTTGGTTATAAGGCATCTTCAAATAAAGAGGCTGAAAATTTATTGGTAATTCCAGACTATAATGTAATTGTTGCTTGTAAAGATAAAAAATATAATTTAATTAATTCATCTGGTGAAAAATTATGGAATGGTTTATTATTTGATGATGTGTATATGACAGTAACATCAACAGAAAAGAAATACTATATAATTAGAAATGAAAAGAAATATGATGCGCAAAGACAGCTAGAAAGAATAGGACTGGTTTCAGAAAATAAAGTAGAAGAAAAATCGCCTGACCAAGAAGAAAATAACAACCAAAGTAATAACAATGGTAATAAAACCAGTGATGATAATCAAGATAGTAATGAAGAAAACAGCAATAACGACGAACAGAACAATAACGATGAAAATCAAAATGACAATGGGCAAAGCGATAATGATGAGAACTCAAACGACAATGAGCAAAGTGATAATGACGAAAGTTCAAATGATAATGAGCAAAACAATAATGGTGAAAATCAAAATGATAATGAAGAATAATAAAATAAGCTGGAAGGCTAAGCCTTCCAGCTTTACTGGTTATTCCCTTCATAATTCTATAAAAAAAGCTAACCAGCAATCTATATAAAATACTACAAAAGTAGTATAAATAATATTATAACATGTAAAAGCTTAAAAATCAATGTTTTTTAAGTAAAATTTCCAAAATTTGTATGGCGTTTGTAGCAGCACCTTTACGTAAATTGTCTGCAACAACCCATAAATTAATACCATTTTTAACGCTAAAGTCACGTCTAATACGTCCAACAAAAACTTCGTTATTTCCATTTACTTTTCTTGCTAATGGATAAATATTGTTTTCTATATCATCTGCTAAAATAATTCCGGGGAAATTTTGTAAAAGGAGTTTTATATCATATAATTCAAAACTATCTTCAAACTCTATATTTATAGATTCACTATGGCAATTTTCTACTGGAACTCTAACAGCAGTTGCGGTAAGAAGTAAATTTGGCATATCTAATATTTTTCTTGTTTCATCAATTATTTTATGTTCTTCTTTTGTATAACCATCATCTAAAAATACATCAATATGTGGGACACAATTGTTAAAATAAAGTCCGTTGTTTTGACTTTTTAAATCATCAATTCCTTTTTTACCAGCCCCAGAAACAGCCTGATATGTAGAAAACACAATCCTTTTTATTGAGTATTTGTCATTTAAAGCTTTTATAGGTAAAACAGCCTGAATTGTTGAACAATTTGGATTTGCAATTATACCATTGTTTTCAAATATTTTTTGAGGGTTTACTTCTGGAACTACTAAAGGAACATCTTTGTTCATTCTATAAAAGCTACTATTGTCAATAACAATAGTTCCTTTATTTACAGCAATAGGAGCAAATTTTTTTGCGACTTCTGCACCAGCACTAAATATTGCAAAGTCAAAGCCTTGGTCAAAAGAATTTTCTTCTAATTTACATACAATATAGTTTTGACCCAAAAATTCTATTTTTTGACCTGCCGATTTTTCAGAAGAAAAAAGAGCATATTTAACATTTGTAAAATTTTTTTCTTCAAGTACCTTTAGTATAGTTCTACCAACTAAACCTGTTGCTCCTACAATAGCTACTTTATATATTTTTCGCATACTAAACCATCCTTTCCAAATAAGGTTTTATTTAATATTTTATTTAATATATGTAAAATAATATTCAAATGCTACTTAAAAAATGTATTAAAATTAAACATTTTCTATAACTTGCTAAGAAAAGTCATATTTATAATTATATAAAATTAAATATTTACTTGTAAAATTAAGGCACTTGGTGTAAAATACATAAAGTAAATAAAAACTTTAGGAGGAATAATATAAATGAGATTTGTAACAGATGAAGAATCAAAAAAAGAATATAAAAAATTTTTGGAAGGGCATGAAAGATGTAATTTTCAACAATCAATAGAATGGGCAAAAGTAAAGGATAATTGGAAAAATGAAATAATACTTGCAGAAGATGAAAATAAAAAAATAATAGGATCAATGAGTGTATTAATAAGAAAAATACCTATATTTGGAAATATAATGTATTCATCAAGAGGACCAGTATGTGATATACATGACTTAAAAGTATTAAAACAATTAACAGATGGAGCAAAAGAATTAGCAAAAAAATATAATGCAATAGTATTAAGAATAGAACCAGATATAGAAAGTGATGATAAGGTATATAGAGATATAGTTACAAATTTAGGATATAAAATAAAAGATAATGCCAAAGACTTTAAAGATGAAATACAACCAAGATATGTTTTTAGATTAGATATAAAAGGAAAAACAGAAGAAGAAATAATGGCAGGATTTCACCAAAAATGGAGATACAATATACGTTTGGCTGCAAAAAAAGGTGTAGAAGTTAGAGAAGGAACAAGAGAAGACTTAAAAGCTTTTCATAAAATAATGGTAGAAACAGGCTCAAGAGACGGTTTTATAATAAGACCATTAGAATATTTTGAAAAAATGTATGACAACTTAGCACCAGAACATATGAAATTATTAATGGCATATTATGATAATGAACCAATATCAGGTGTTATACCAATTTTTTATGGAAATAAAACATGGTATTTATATGGAGCAAGTAGTAACAAACATAGAAATTTAATGCCAAATTATTTATTACAGTGGGAAATGATAAAAATGGCAATAGCAAGACATGATGATATATATGACTTTAGAGGTGTATCAGGTGTTGTTGATGAAAATCATCCACAATATGGTTTATACAGATTTAAAAAAGGATTTGGGGCTAAATTTACAGAATTTATAGGAGAAGTTTATATGCCATATAAACCAATAACATATAAATTATATAGATTTTCTGAAAAATTATTTAGAACACTAAGACAAATAAAAAGAAAAATCTAAAAAATTGCCAATGGCTTAAGTAGTTAAATGGCAATTTTTAGAATTTTATGTGAAAGGAAGAAAAATGTTTTGAAAGCATTAGTAATAGAAAGAGCAGATTTAGCACATAATATAGAACAAATAAAAAAATATGCTAAAACAAACGGAGTAGATGATAATGGCAAAAATGTAAAAATTATTGCTGTTGTAAAATGTAATGGTTATGGTTTGGATTTAGTGGAATATACAAAATTTTTAATAGATAATGGAATAGACTTTTTTGCAGTTGCAACAATAGAAGAAGCAATTAAGCTAAGAGAGGCTGGAATAAAACAAGATATATTAATGCTATCTTCAACAGCTATAAAAGAAGAGGTCGAAACATTAATAGAAAATAATATTATTATAACAATAGGCTCAGAAGAGTCAGCTAAAATTGCTGAAAATATTGGAAAAAAATTAAATAAAAAAATAAGAGCTCATATAAAAATTGATACAGGTTTTGGAAGATATGGATTTGTATATAGCCAAAGAGATAAAATGATAGAAGTTTTAAGCAATTTAAAACATGTAAAAATAGAAGGAACATTTACACATTTTTCTATAGCCTTTTATAAAAATGATGAATATACTAAAAAACAATTTGAAAGATTTATAAATTGTATAGACGTACTTAAAATGAACAGAATAGAAACAGGGATGTTGCATGTTTGTAATTCTTCAGCTTTTATAAAATTCCCTAATATGCATTTAAATGCTGTAAGAATTGGTTCTGCTTTTTTAGGAAGACTTTCTTTTGCAAATAATTTAGGATTAAAAAAAATAGGATATTACAGGACCAATATTTGTGAAATAAAAACTTTACCAAAAGGATTTAATGTTGGATATTCTAACACATATACAACTAAATCCGAGACAAAAGTTGCAATAATTCCATCTGGATATATGAATGGAATAAACATGGAAAATGGAAGAGATATGTTTAGAACTGTGGACAAGCTAAGATATATAGTAAGAGATATAAAAGACAGTATAAAAGATAAGAATATATATATAAATATAAATAATCAAAAATGCAGAGTTTTGGGAAGAGTAGGAACATACCATTTAACAGTTGATATAACAGGAAAAAAAGCCGAAATTGGTGATGAAATAAAAATAAATTTAAACCCAAAATATGTAGATAGCAGCATAAGAAGGGAGTATAAATAATGAAAAAAGGATTTTTTAAAAAGTTATGGTATTCAATTACAAATATAGAAAAATATGGAGAAATGGCAGCAGAAGGAATGCCAAGAGCTATTAGTTATTTATTAAAACTTACACTAATAATTGCAATTGTATTTGGACTAGGCACTGTTTATAGATCAGATAAGGGAATAAAAAATACAATAAAAACAGTAACTGACCAAATAGAAAACTTTAATTATAAAGATGGAAATTTAGACACAGAAAATCAAGAGGAAATAATAATTGACAATACACAATTTGGTAAAATAATAATAAATACTAAAACTAAAGAAAACGAAAAAATAAATAGCTATATAAATTCTTTGAATAATCAAGCTGGGATAATTATGTTAAATGATAAAATGATTATAAAATCTAGCCTAACATCTCCTGTAGAATATAAATATCAAGATTTATTAAAATCTTTAAAAATTACTGAATTTGATAAACAATCATTTATAGATACTATAAATAGCAATAAAATGATAGTATTTTATATTAGTTTGTTTTTAGCTTTATTATTATACTCTTTTATAACATATTTATTATCAATTTTGTGGAATGTAGTAATATTAAGCATATTTGGAGTTATGGCAACATGGTTTGCAAAAATAAAGATGAGGTATGCGGCAATATTTAATATGAGTGTTTATGCTATTTCTTTATCAGTTTTGTTAAACATAGCATATATGATTTTAAACATATTTGTTGATTTTGAAATAAAATATTTCCAAGTAATGTATATAGCAGTTGCAGCAATATACTTAATTGCGGCAATATTTATAATAAAATCTGAATTTATGAAAAAACAAATTGAACTTACAAAAGTTATTCAAGTGCAAAAACAAGTAAAAGAACAAAATGAAAATGAAGAGGAAGAAAAAGATAAAAATCCAGAAGATAAAAAAGACAATAATGATGATAAGAAAAAAGATGAAAAAAATGAGAAAGAAGATGGAAATGAACCAGAGGGATCTGAAGCATAAAATTATGAAAGGATTGAAAAAATGAATAAAGATAATAATGAAAAAAAGAAAAATAAAAAATTACTTCTTATATTAGTTATTTTAATTGCATTAGTAGCAATAAGTGTAGTTACAATATTTTTGGTTATGAATAATAAAGGTGACCAAAAGGATGAAAAAACATTAGCATATACTGAGCTTATAAAAGAAATATCTTATGGAAATATTGAGAAAGTAGAACTTACTACAGGAAGTAAAGAGGCTAAAATAAAATTAAAAAACGAGGATAAAGATAAAAAAGCAATAATACCTGATACAGAAGCTTTTATAACTTTAATTCAGACAAAGGTTGCAGAAGGAAACGAAATAGAATTAATACAAAAATCACAAAGTTTTTTAGCAAAACTACCAGCTACAATATTTTCTATACTTCCAACAGTAATTATGGTAGCATTATTTGTGATGATATTTAAAATGCAAGGTCTTGGAGAAAAAGGAAAAGTTTATGATGATACAGAAAGAAAAACAAAAATAAAATTTGATGATGTAGCAGGCTTAGAAGAGGAAAAATCAGAAATGATAGAAATAGTCGATTTCCTAAAGAGACCAGAAAAATATACTAAAATGGGAGCTAGAGTTCCTAAAGGAGTATTGTTATACGGAAAACCAGGAACAGGAAAAACTTTAATAGCTAAAGCAATTGCCGGAGAAGCAGATGTACCATTTATATCAATGAGTGGATCTGAATTTGTAGAAATGTTTGTAGGTTTAGGAGCTTCAAGAGTAAGAAAATTATTTGAAAAGGCTAGAAAGTTAGCACCATGTATAGTTTTTATTGATGAAATAGATGCAATAGGAGCGAGAAGAACAGGAAATAGTGGTGGAGAATCAGAAAATAATCAAACACTAAATCAACTTTTGGTTGAGATGGATGGATTTAGTTCAGAAGAAACAATTATAGTATTGGCTGCAACTAACAGACCAGAAATGTTAGATAAAGCATTATTAAGACCAGGAAGATTTGATAGACAAATAACAATACCATCACCAGATATTAGAGGAAGATTGGAAATCTTAAAGATTCATGCTAAAGATAAAAAGGTTTCTGATGATGTTAATTTAGAAAGTATAGCAGAAGATACAGCAGGATTTACAGGTGCAGAACTTGCGAATATCTTAAATGAAGCAGCAATTATAGCAACAATAAATAAACATGAAGAAATAGAAAATGATGATATAGAAGAAGCTGTTAAAAAGGTAACAGTAGGGCTAGAGAAAAAGGAAAGAGTAATATCAGACAAAGATAAGAAATTAACTGCATATCATGAAGCTGGACATGCTGTTGTAGGAAGATATTTATCAACACAATCAAATGTAAAAGAGGTATCAATAATACCAAGAGGTGTTGCTGGTGGATATACAATGTATAAAAGTGATGAAGATAAATATTATATATCTAAAACGGAAATGCAAGAGAGATTAACTGCTTTATTAGGTGGAAGAGCAGCAGAAAAATTAGTATTAAATGATATTTCTACAGGTGCTTCAAATGATATAGAAGTTGCTACTAATATTGCAAGAGATATGGTTACAAAATATGGAATGAGTGATAAGTTAGGTCCTATTGATTTTAAAGGCAAAGAACCATATGAAATGCAACTTTTTGGTGAAAATATAGGTGATAAAATAGGACAAGAGGTTAAACTTCTTATCGATACAGCGTATGAGAGAGCTCAACAATTGTTGATTGAACATAGAGATAAGTTAGAAATAATTGCTCAAACTTTGTTGGAAAGAGAAAAAATTAATGAAACAGAATTTAACAAAATTTTTGAGGAAGAAAATTAAAAATATAATAGTTTAAGTTTAATGATTAATGAAAAAAGCTGTAAAAGTTACAGCTTTTTTTGAAAAAACATAAGGAAAAAGGAGAAAAAATGATAGCAGAAGTCATAATAAATAGAACAGCAAAAAAACTAAACAGAACATTTGACTACAACATACCAAAAGAAATGGAAGAACTAATACTAATAGGAAGCAAAGTATTAGTACCATTTGGAAAAATGAAAACACTAGAAGAAGCACATGTAGTCAAAATAAAAGAAAAATCACAATACGAAATAAAAGACATAGCAAAAGTAGAAAATGGACTAACAAACAAGCAAATAGAACTAGCAAACTGGATGGCAAAAAGATACTTCTGCACTATATCAGACTGTATCAGGTTAATGCAAACACCAGGAACAAATGCAAAAGACGTAAATAAAAGAATACAAGACAAAAAAATAAATGTAGTATATTTAAAAAAAGACTTTGAAGAAATCAATTTTGAAATAGATACTAAGAAAATAAAATCAGAAAAGCAAATAAGAATCTTAAATTTTGTAAAAGACAATGAAGGATGTACAATACCAGACATAGAGGCATTTACAGACTGTTCAAGAGCAATAGTAAATACATTAATAAAAAATGAATATCTAGAATTAGTTGAACAAAAAGTAAAAAGAAATCCATTAGAAAACAAAAACATAAAAAATACAAATAACTTAAAATTAACAGAAGAACAACAAAATGCTTTCAACAAAATATCAACAAGTATGGATAGAAAAAAATATGAAGAATTTTTGCTATATGGTGTTACAGGTTCAGGAAAAACAGAAGTATATTTACAGTTAATAGATAAGGCTCAAAAAGTGGGAAAATCTGCAATTGTCTTAGTACCAGAAATATCATTAACACCACAAATGTTAGATAGATTTATATCAAGATTTGGAAAAGAAACAATAGCGGTTTTACATAGTAAATTATCAATAGGAGAAAGACATGATGAATGGGAAAGAATAAAAGAAAATAAAGCAAAAATTGTTATAGGTGCAAGGTCTGCAATATTTGCACCAGTCAAAGATTTGGGGATAATCATAATTGATGAAGAGCATGACAGTTCATATAAATCAGAAGCAAGCCCAAAGTATGATGCAAAAGAAGTTGCAAAAAAAATTGCAAAACAAGAAAAAGTTCCGTTAGTTCTGGGAAGTGCAACACCTGATTTAAGAACATTTTATAATGCAAAAGAAACAGGAAAAATTACATTATTGGAATTAACAAAAAGAGCGAATAATTCTAATTTACCAAAAGTAGAAATTGTGGATTTAAAACAGGAACTTGCAAATGGAAATAGGTCAATGTTAAGTTTTGATTTATATCAAGCAATAGAACAGAATTTAAAAGATAAATTACAAACAATTTTGTTTTTAAATAGAAGAGGATATTCAACATTTATAATGTGTAGAAATTGTGGGTACATTGTTAAATGCAAGAATTGCAATATCAGTATGACATATCATAGTTATGAAAATAAATTGAAATGTCATTATTGTGGATATGAAGAAAAGGTTGTTACAAAATGTCCAGAGTGTGGAAGTGATAAAATAAGATATTTTGGAACAGGAACACAAAAATTGGAGCAAGAGATATTAAAACAATTTCCACAGGCTAAAACAATAAGAATGGATGTAGATACAGTAACAAAGAAAAATTCACATGAACAAATTTTAAATAAATTTAAAAATGATGGTATTGATATATTAATTGGAACACAGATGGTTGTTAAAGGACATCATTTTCCAAAAGTAACATTAGTAGGTGTTATCGCTGCAGATAGTTCATTAAATATTGATGATTATAGGGCGACAGAAAGGACGTTTCAAATTTTGACACAGGTTGCTGGAAGAGCCGGAAGAGAGAATTTGCCGGGAAAAGTTATAATACAAACATATAATCCAGAAAATTTTAGTATTCAAGATGCACAAAAACAAAATTATCAAGAATTTTACGAAACTGAAATCACTTTAAGAAAACAGTTGAAATATCCGCCATTTTGCGATATAATAATAATTGGATTTAATAGTTTGAACGAAGCGGAGATAAAAAAAGTTTCAAATAAAGCATATGAATATCTAATTAAAAATTTAAATAATGAAGAATTTAAAACTTTTAAACCAATGCCATCACCAATAGATAAAATTCAAAATAGGTTTAGGTGGAGAATTATTATAAAAGGCAATATGAATGAACAGGCAAACGGAGTTTTAAATGATTTGTTAAAAGAGATATATAGTGAAAATTACAAAAATACTAAGGTTTCAGTTGATGTAAATCCAAATAGTATGGTATAAATTAATAATATAGAAGTGGGGGAAGAAAAGTGGCAATAAGAAATCTAAGATATGAAGGAGACGAAATTTTAAGTAAAAAATCAAGAGAAATTGAAACAATAGATGAAAAACTACAAACATTAATAGACGATATGATAGACACAATGCATAAATACAATGGTGTGGGACTTGCGGCAGTGCAAGTTGGAATTTTAAAAAGAGTTTTTGTTATAGATTTATATGACGACAAAGGACCAATTGTTTTTATAAATCCGATTATTTTAAAAACAAAAGGTGAAAGAGAAGTTGAAGAAGGATGTTTAAGTTTTCCAAATCAATTTGCAAAAGTTGTAAGACCAGATGAAGTTACGGCAGAATATACTGATAGAAATGGAAAAAGAGTTAAAGTTAAGGCTAAAGACTTGTTGGCACAGGCTATTTGTCATGAGTATGACCATTTAGAGGGAGAAGTTTTTGTTGATAAAATTGTTCCTGGTACTTTGGAGTATGTGGAGCCTGAAAAATAAGGACTTTGTTGAAAAATAATTACAATTTTGGGCTACGGTGTAATTCCAAAACCAACAATTAAGTTAGAGAGGATGTGCTTAAAATGAATATTTTATTTATGGGAACACCTGATTTTGCAAGAGACAGTTTAGAAGCGGTGTATAATGCAGGTTATAATATATTAGGAGTTGTAACAAATCCAGACAGACCAAAAGGAAGAGGTATGAAATTAGTTGCGTCACCTGTGAAAGAATTTGCGTTAGAAAAAAAATTAGAAATATTTCAACCGGAAAAAGTAAGAAAAAATGAAGAATTTATAGAACAAATAAAAAAATTGAATCCAGATGTTATATGTGTTGTAGCATATGGAAAAATATTGCCAAAAGAAATATTAGATATACCAAGATTAGGTTGTATAAATGTACATGGTTCTTTGCTTCCAAAATATAGAGGCGCTGCACCAATTCAATGGGCTGTTTTAAATGGTGATAAAACAACTGGTGTAACAACAATGTATATGGATGTTGGAATGGATACAGGTGATATGATTTTAAAACAAGAAGTTGAAATTGGTGAAAATGAAACAACAGGTGAATTGTGGGATAGGTTATCTAAAATTGGTGGAGAATTATTAGTTGAAACATTAAAACAAATTGAAAATGGAACTGCACCAAGAGAAAAACAAGGAGATGATTTTTCAGTTGCACCAATGCTTAGCAAAGATATGGCTAAAATTGATTGGAAAAATAAAACTGCGCAAGAAATAAAAAATCTTGTTAGAGGTTTAAATCCTATTATGGGTGCATATACATTTTTGAATGGTTCTAAAATAAAATTCTGGAAAGTTGATATTGTAAATAGTATTGATTTTGATGTTTACAAGGCCCAAAGTTTGGAAAATGGTTCGGTACTTGTCTCAGACCAAAAACAAGGATTATTTATTAAGACAAAACAAGGTATTTTAAGTGTTTTAGAAATTCAAGGTGAAAATGCTAAAAGAATGAGTATTGGGGATTTCTTGAGAGGTAATAAAATAGAAGAATTTCAAGTCTTTGAATAAGAATAATTAGTTCTTATTACACTTCATGGCACAAACAATAATTTTACTAACTGTGAATTGTAACGATTTTTAAAGAATTAGTAAAAAAATGCACAAAAAGGTTGTAAAAAATACCAAAAATTGATATACTTATAAAGTATTAAGTATATCAATTTTTTATATTATAAAAAACAATAATATAAAAACTTTGCACATTCTTAAAATTTCAAAAAAGGAGGAATTGAAATGGAAGAAAATGAAAGCAAGGAAGAAGTTGTAAAAAAAGAAGAACAACAAGCAGAAATTGAAACAAGCGAAAATACAGAAAAAATAGAGAAACAAGATGAAACAAATCAACAAAAAGAAGAAGAAGAAACAAAACAAAATGAAGAAGTAGAAGACACAGAAAATGGAATAGAAATATCAAATGATGTAATTGCAGTAATTGCAGGAGTTGCAGTATCAGAAGTACAAGGCGTAGCATCAATGGCAGGAGGATTTGCAGGAGGAATATCAGAAGTATTTAGTGGAAAGAAAAATATGTCTAAAGGAATAAAAGTAGACAAAACAGAAAATAAAGCAAAAATAGATGTAAACATCATTGTAGAATATGGCTCAAGAATACCAGATGTAGCATACGAAATACAAAACAGAGTAAAAAAATCAGTAGAAGGAATGACAGGATTTAAAGTAGAAGAAGTAAATGTACATGTACAAGGAGTAGATACAAATATTTCTAAAAACGAAAATACTTCAAAAGAACAAAAAAGCAACGAAGAACAAAACTAAAAAATTGCAAATGAAAACAAAAATAAAAAAATTAAGAAAAAAGCCAATAAAATTGGCCTGCGAAAGGAATGGAATAAAAAATGAAATTTATAGAAAAACTTACACTAATAATATATTCAAATATAATATTAATATTATCAATAATAGCATGTTTATTAATCTTTGGATGGTTGGACATAAATGTAGTACAAAATTTAGTTAAAAACTTATTACTATATGGAACATCATCAAGAATAATTTTAGGAGTTAGCATAGTATTTATACTATTATCAATTAGATGTATTTTCTTTGATCCAACATCAAAACAAGAAATGAAAGATAAACAAGGTGTTTTATTAGCAAACGAAAATGGTAAATTAATGATATCAAAAGAAACAATAGAAAATTTAGTAGAAGCAGTAACAAAACAATACAAAATGGCAAAAGATGTATCATCAAAAGTAGAATTAGACAAAGACAACAATGTAAATATTTTTGTTAATTTAGTAGTTGGTTCAGACACAGTAATAAAAGATTTATCAAAAGATTTACAAGATAAAATAAAAAGTAAAGTTAAAGAAACAACAGATTTAGAGGTAAAACAAGTAAATATAACAGTAAAAAAAGCAGTTCAAGAAAAACAAAAAACAGAGGCTTAAAATTGGAGTTCTATGTTGTGAAAGGGTGAGATAATATGGACGATTTCAAAAAATTTATTAATCAATACAAAGGAGCAATAATTGGAGTAATAATTGCAATAGTTTTATTAGCAACTAGATTATATGATGTAATTATTGGAATTTTAATAATATTAGCAGGTGCATTTGTTGGAAATTATGTACAACAAAATAAAGATGATGTTAAGGCAAAATTAAAAAAATTCATAGACAGAATGTAGTTTATAAAATGCAATATTAAAAATAATTATAATTTTGGAAAATTGTGCTTTGAGGAAGGAATGAAAAATAGAAATGAATAGAACAGAAATGAGAGAAAATGCTTTCAAATTGATATATAGTTTAGAAATTCAAAAAGTAGAAAATGTACAAGAACAAATCAACTTATATTTTGAAAGCAACAACATAACAGACGAAGAAGCAAAAAAATATATAGCAAATGCAGTAAATGGAATAGAAGAACATCAAGAAGAAATTTTAAAAGATATTGAAACAAACTTAAAAGAAGAATGGAAATTAAGCAGAATTTCTAAAATGGATTTAACTATTTTAAAACTTGCAATTTATGAAATTAAATTTACAGATGTACCATATAAAGTTTCAATAAATGAAGCAGTTGAATTAGCAAAAAAATATGGAGAAGATAAATCTAAAAACTTTGTAAATGGAATATTAGCAAGTGTAGTAAAGGAAATGTAATTTTATGAGATATGAGGATATGGCAATAAGTGTAACTGAGTTAAATAGTTATATAAAAAATAAAATTGCTGATGATGAATATTTGAATAATGTTTTGATAAAAGGGGAAATATCAAACTTTAAAAATCACTATACAGGGCATATGTATTTTACACTAAAAGATGAAAATTCATTAATCAAATGTGTAATGTTTAAAACATATGCTCAAAAACTTAATTTTATGCCAAAAGATGGAATGAAAGTTTTTGTACTTGGTGGAGTATCAGTTTTTGAAAGAGATGGTGTATATCAAATTTATGTAAAAGCAATGCAGGAAGATGGCGTAGGAATTTTATATAAAAAATATGAAGAACTTAAACAAAGACTAGAGCAAGAAGGATATTTTGCAGAAGAACATAAAAAAGCAATACCACAAATACCTAAAATAATAGGTGTTTTAACATCACAAACAGGCTCAGTAATAAGAGATATAATTAATGTAAGTACACGTAGAAATCCAAATGTAAATATTAGATTATATCCAGTGCCTGTACAAGGTGAAGGGGCTGCAGAAAAGATAGCAGATGGTATAAAATTTATGAATAAAAACCAATTAGCAGATGTTTTAATTCTTGCAAGAGGTGGTGGTTCATTAGAAGATTTATGGCCATTTAACGAAGAAATTGTTGCACATGCAATTTATAATTCAGAAATACCTGTAATTTCTGCAGTAGGACATGAAACAGATTTTTCAATATCAGACTTTGTAGCAGATTTGCGAGCACCAACACCATCTGCAGCAGCAGAACTTGCGGTACCTGATGTGTACGAGGTTAAACAAAAAATAAATTTATATCAAAATAGATTGAGATTAAGTTTAGTAAAAAAAGTTGAAATAATGAAATTAAGATATGAAAAATGTATGTCAAGTAGAGTATTTAAAGAGCCTTTAAGAAATATAAATGATAATTATTTAAAGGTAGATACATATATTAAAAAATTAGAAAATATTATTAAAACAAAACAAAAAGAAGAAAAGACTAAGTATGTGGAATTAGTTGCAAAACTTGATACACTAAGTCCTTTGAAAACATTAACAAGAGGATATTCTTTAGTTGAAAAAAATAATAATATAATAAAGAGTGCAAAAGATGTAAATACAGGAGATAAAATAGATTTAAAATTTTCAGATGGAACAAAACAGGCTGAAATTTTATAGAAAGGAAATTGAAATGACAAATGGTGCAAAAATTTTAATAACTATTGCTACAATAATAACACTAATAATAGTTGTTAGAGCGAAAATATCAAATAAAAAAGAAGAAAATGTTGTCTCAAATAATAATGATGAAACAATGATGTATTTTGAAGAATTTGATAGAAGAGATTCAGAAAATACAAAATAAAAATGAAAGGATAATTAAAATGGCTACATCAAATTTTGAAAAAAATATGAGTGACTTAGAGAATATAGTAACAGAATTAGAAAAAGGCGACTTAAATTTAGATGAATCAATATCTAAATTTGAAGAAGGAATAAAAATATCAAAACAATGTAATAAAATTTTAGAAGATGCAGAAAAGAAAATAACAATTTTACTTGAAAAAGATGGAGAAGTAAAAGAGGAAAATTTCGTGTCTGAAGAATAAGGAGAATGTCAGTGAATACTTTTAACCAGTTTATACAAAATAAATACATATATATACCATTTTTATTATGGTTTTTTATCCAATTGTATAAGGTTTTATATGATTTAATAACAACAAAAAAATTTAATTTTAAAAGAATAATAGGAGCAGGTGGTATGCCAAGTTCACACTCTGCAATAGTAGTGTCATTGGCAACTTTAATAGGAAAATACCAAGGAGTTGACACACCAATTTTTGCATTGGCATTAATAATGGCATTTGTTGTTATGTATGATGCATGTGGAGTTAGAAGGGCGGCAGGTAAACAAGCAGCTCTGTTAAATAAAATAATAGAAACTCCCGGACTTACAGGTGTTCAAGTTTCAGAGAGATTAGTAGAAGTTTTAGGACACACACCTGTCCAAGTTTTTGTGGGTGCATTGCTTGGTGTTATAGTAGGAATTATAGCATAAAAATAAGACGATTACTTTTGGATAAAATATCTAAAGCAATCGTCTTTAAAATAAGAAAAAGAGAGGTGCAGGTAAATGACAGATATTGAAATAGCAGAAAAAGTGGAATTAGAAAGAATAGATAAAATAGCAAAAAAATTGAATATAGATGAAGATGATATAGAATGTTATGGAAAGTATAAAGCAAAGATTTCTAATGATGTATATAAAAAATTAGAAAATAAAAAAGATGGAAAATTAATACTTGTAACTGCAATAAATCCTACACCATTAGGAGAAGGAAAAACTACAGTTTCAATAGCTATTGCAGATGGACTTTCTAGAATAGGAAAAAAATCAATATTAGCCTTAAGGGAACCATCATTAGGACCTGTGTTTGGAATAAAAGGTGGAGCAACTGGTGGCGGATATGTTCAAGTGGCTCCAATGGAAGATATAAACCTTCATTTTACAGGTGATATACATGCAATAACATCAGCAAATAATTTATTATCAAGTATGATAGATAACCACATTTATTTTGGAAATGAACTTGATATAAAAAAAGTAACATGGAAGAGATGTGTAGATTTAAATGACAGACAACTAAGAAAAATAGAAACTGGACTTTCGGGAGAAAAAAATATAGTTCCAAGAGAGGATGGTTTTGATATTTCTGTTGCGTCTGAAATAATGGCTATATTATGCTTGGCAGAAAACATGGAAGATTTAAAAGAAAAACTTGGAAATATAATAATTGGTTATAATTCAAAAGAAGAACCAGTATGTGCAAAAAATTTAAATGCACAAGGTGCAATGGCAGTTCTTTTAAAGGATGCAATAAAGCCTAACTTGGTTCAAACATTAGAACATACACCTGCAATAATTCATGGAGGACCTTTTGCGAATATTGCTCACGGATGTAATAGCATAATTGCTACAAAAATGGCAATGAAATTAGCAGATTATACAATTACAGAGGCTGGATTTGGTGCAGATTTGGGAGCAGAAAAATTCATGGATATAAAATGTAGAAAAGCAGGAATAAAGCCTGACGCTGTTGTTATTGTTGCAACAATAAAGGCATTAAAATACCATGGTGGAGTTGAAAAAGATAAAATCCAAGAAGAAAATATTGCAGGATTACAACAGGGAATGAATAATTTATTTAGACATATAGAAAATTTGAAAGATAAATTTGGCTTAAATGTAATTGTTGCAATAAATAAATATAATACAGATACAATAGCAGAAATAGAGTATGTCCAAGGAACTTTGAAAGAAAAAAATGTTGAGGTTAGTCTTGTAGAAGGTTGGGCAAAAGGCGGGGCAGGCGCTATAGACATTGCTCAAAAAATAGCAAATATTGTTGATGAAAAAAATTGTAGTTCTGTGGATGGGGAAGGCAATGATAGAGCAGATAAGAATATAAATTTTGAAAATGGAAAACAAGAAAATAATCTAAAATTTATTTATGATTTATCAGATGGAATAAAAGAAAAAATTGAGAAAATAGCAAAAGAAATTTATGGTGCAGAAGGTGTAAAATTTGAAGAAGAAGCACTTGTAGAAATTGAAAGAATAGAAAAAATTGGTTATAGAGAATTGCCTGTTTGTATTGCAAAAACTCAATATTCATTTTCAGATGATAGCAAAAATTTGGAGTGTAAAGAGCCTTTTAAAATTACAATTAGAGAGATTAATTTGAAAGCGGGTGCAGGATTTGTGGTTGCTATTGCGGGTAAAATAATGACTATGCCTGGACTTCCAAGGATTCCTGCTGCGGAACAGATTGATATTGATGATGATGGAAAAATAGTAGGAATTTTTTAAGTTGTTGAAATTTGTAGTTATAAAATTAGATATTTTTGAATTATAATAAGGGGTACATTTAGAGGTGTATCCCTTTTGAAATTGTGATTTTTTGAATAAAATTTTTATGCTTCATAGTATTTATCTGTGTTAGAATATAATTCTTCAAGAGTAATTCCTAGAACTTTGCAAAAAGCTAAAACTTCAAAATCCTTAACGGTTTTTTTACCATATTCGATTTCATAAATATCACAGTTATACATTGTAACACCTAATAAGTCAAGTTGCCTGCATATTTCTGGTTGTGACATTTTTTTTGCTCTTCTAAATTTTTTGATATTTTGTCCTATTATGTTTTTGTTTCCGTTTAATGTTTTTACTTTCATTTTTATATATTTCCTTTCATAAAAAATTAATTTATATGTTAAATAAACAATAAAAAAACAATCTAAACTTCTAGAATAATTTTGATTTAATAGGTTAAACCTATGAGTTAATTAATTTCTTTTTATTTTATAATAAAATTTAATAATATCTTACAGGAACATACTGTAAATGTTACAAAAATGTTTCTTCTTTTTTACAAATATATGACATTTTGCTTAAATATTGATTACAATAGGGAAATATGTTATATTTATAATTACAGGAACAACCTGTAAAAAAGAATAACATAATAACGTAAAGGAGAATTATTCATTATGGAAAACAGGGATGATTTTGATAATAAAAGTAAAAATATAAAAAATAGAAAAACGTTGAAACCCTTGAGGGAGCATACAGGTAATCTAAAGGAAAAAAATGGAATAACAATGGTAGCACTTGTGGTGACTATAGTAGTGCTATTAATTTTATCAACTATAACAATACAAGGAATAACGCATACAGGATTATTTAGTTCAGCAGAAAAGGCAAAATTAGATCATAAAAGAGCATACATAGCTACAACATTAGAAACTAAATTAAAAATAAGTCAATCTGAGCAGATTAGGGGAACGGATGAAGAGATAATTAAAGCAACATACGAAGATGTTAAAAATGATTTAGATGAAATAAAAAAAGCCGGCGGAAAAGACATAGAGGTAGGCGAGGTTACATCAGAAGAAAGAGAAGGAAAAACAGAATGGTTTTTTGAAGTAAAAGTAGATGGAGATGTATATAAAGTCGCATTAGATGGTTCGGATTATTTGGGAAAAGAAAATGAACTATCACCATTAATACAGATAAAAACAGTAAAATCAACAACCAATACAATATCGGTATCAGTAACCACAAAAAGAAATGAAGGTGGAAAAGTAGAATATTACATAAAAGAAAAAGCAGCTTCAAAGTTTACTTTGGCAAAAACAACAGATCAAAACGAATATACATATACGGGATTAAAACAAGATACAACATTTGTAATTAAGGCAATTGCAATAGGAAAAAATGGAAAGGAAAAAGAATCAAAAGAGGTAGAAATTGAGACAAGTACAGTACCAAAAATCGATTCAAAAGAAATAGAATTTGCAGTAGAACCAAATACATGGACAAATAAAAGTGTAAAAGTAACAGCAAAACCAAAAGTAGATACACAAGGATTTACATTAGTAACAAGTAAAAATCCAACATCAAGTTGGACAAAAGTGGATAACCAAACATTTTCTACAAATGGAACAATGTATGTAGCACTAACAGATGGAAACAATTATGGAGTAACTGCTTCACATGAAGTAACAAATATAGATAAAATAAAGCCAGTGATAACAGGTGTTACAGCAACAACAAACACAATAAAAATAACTGCTACAGATGAAGCAAGTGGAATATGTGCATATGCAATATCAGAAAGTTCAACAATGCCAACAAAATTCACAGTAGTAGATAGTACAAAAATATTTAATAAAATAATAGAAAATAAAAAACAATCAACAAAATATTATGTATGGGTAAAAGATCAAGCAGGAAATGTAAGTGAAGTGGCATCAACAACAACTGGAACGGTAGCAGGATTAACAGATGCAAATACAACATTTAGTAAAACACCAAATGATTGGACAAATAAAGATGTAACAGTAACGGCATCAACAACAGAAAAGAATTTTGCATTACAAACAAAGAAAGATAACGGAGAATGGCAAACAACTGGAACACAAACATTCACAGAAAATGGAACAATATATGCAAGATTGTGGGATGGAATAAATGCAGGAGCAGAAACAAAATTAAATGTAACAAATATAGATAAATTAGCACCAAATGCATTTACACCAAAAGCTACAGTAACAACGAATAGCATAAAAGTAGATGGAACAACAACAGATGCAACTGCAACAAGTACAAATGGTTCAAGTGGAATAAAAGAATATAGATTTAGTAAAGATGGTGGAAAAACATACACAAATGCACAAACAAGTGCAACTTATACATTTAGTGGATTAACACAAAAAGTAGAATACACAATAGTAGTAGAAGCAAAAGATAATGCCGGAAATACAATAACAGGAACAGTAAAAGCAACAACAGGAACAGTACCAACAGCAAGTGGAGCAACATATACACCAAATACATGGACAAAGGGAAATGTAACAGTAACATTACCAACAAAGAGCGGATACACAACAGTGTATACAACAAATGGAACCGCACCAACAAAAAGTAGTACAAAATATTCAGCAGCATTTACAGTAAGTAACAATTGTAAAATAAACTATCTATATACAGATGGAACAAATATAGGTGGAGCAGGAACAGTAAATGTAACGAATATAGATACAGCAAATCCAGTAATAAATACAGCAATAACAGGAAGTGGAACAACAAGTACAATAAAATTAAGTATGGCAGTATCAGATACACAATCTGGAGTAAACAAAATAATATGGTATTATAAATTATCAACAGACTCAACATACAAAAATGCAACAGATACATATACAGCAACAACAGCAAATACAACAAGAACACATACATTTACGGGATTAACACAAAATAAAACATATAATGCATATGCAGTAGTATATGATGCAACAGGAAGAACAACGCAGTCAACAACAATAAATGTAACAACAGGAACAGTGCCAACAGCAAGTGGAGCAACATATACACCAAATACATGGACAAAGGGAAATGTAACAGTAACATTACCAACAAAGAGCGGATACACAACAGTGTATACAACAAATGGAACCGCACCAACAAAAAGTAGTACAAAATATTCAGCAGCATTTACAGTAAGTAACAATTGTAAAATAAACTATCTATATACAGATGGAACAAATATAGGTGGAGCAGGAACAGTAAATGTAACGAATATAGATACAGCAAATCCAGTAATAAATACAGCAATAACAGGAAGTGGAACAACAAGTACAATAAAATTAAGTATGGCAGTATCAGATACACAATCTGGAGTAAACAAAATAATATGGTATTATAAATTATCAACAGACTCAACATACAAAAATGCAACAGATACATATACAGCAACAACAGCAAATACAACAAGAACACATACATTTACAGGATTAATACAAAATAAAACATATAATGTGTATGCAGAAATATATGATGCAGTTGGAAATAAAACGACATCCACAACAATAAATATAAATACAGGAACAGTACCAACAGCAAGTGGAGCAACATATACACCAAGTACATGGACTAATGGAAATGTTTCTGTAACATTACCAACTAAGAGTGGATATTCTACATTGTATACAACAAATGGAACAATACCAACATTGTCAAGTAATCAATATACTTCTGCAATTACTGCAGGTAGTAATAGTACAATATATTATGTATTTAGTGATGGAATAAATATAGGTGGAACAGGAGCAATTAATATAAATAATATAGATAAAATTAAACCAGAAATTAATATATCAAATAATGAAACTTCAAGTTCAGCAATTTTAGAAATAAAAGCAGCTGATAATGTTGGAGTGAAATCAATTGTGACATCAGGAGGAAAGAATACTATAACAAATGCACAAAATATATCAAGTAAGGAATTAGAATATAATTTAGAATTAACAGATGATGGGGAAACTAAGATAACTGTTACAGATATAGCGGGAAATACGGTAGAAAAAAATTATAAATTAAAATTTTTATTTAAACAAAATGATGAAAGAACTGCTGTAACAGGTGGATGGAAAGAAAATATGTTTTTAAATATATATGGATATATATATAATGTTGGATATACTAAAAATAATGGACTACTTACTATTACAGCAGAACCAACAAGTGTAGATCAAGGAAGGTTAGGTACATGGTATACAAATAATTCTATAGATTTTACGGGATATGATACAATAAGAAGTGCAACATGGTTTAATAAAAATTCAACTGGATCAGTGGAATTAAGAGTTGGATATAATTCAGTTGCACAAGATAATATAAATACAATAAAAAAGGATGATGCAAATGGAGGATATTGGTCAAAATTAACAGCAAATATCTTAGGAAAAGATAAGTCACAAGTAGCTATTGGAACAAATGGAGGAAAGTCTGATTTTGTTCAGATATATTTAGCATGTATGTATATCTTTAGTTTGAAATAGATTATAAGGTATAAGCAGATATTAATTACTTCAAAATAACATTAAAATAATAATAACCACCCGTTTTACGGGTGATTATTATTTGTCGGTTTTTGTCGAATTTTTCTCCTTGACAATCGACATAAAAATGTGGTAATATATGGTCATGCAATTAATTAGACAATTGCATGACTAATTTTAAAAAAGATTTAATTCAAGCAACTTAGGGTAGACATAGAAATAGTTTAATCAAAATACTAAAATCAAAGGATTCCATAAAAAATCAAAAAAGTAATAAAAAATAGTAAAGATTAAAATTCAAAAATAAATCTAAAAATATCCCAATATCATTAAATAAAACAAGAAGTGTTGATAACCCTAATACACTTATATTTGCGTACAAATTTGATATATTAATAGTCTAAAATTGTCTCTTTTAATTGTAAATAATATGTTAAATTATACTAAAAAGTATTGTCAAAGTAAAAATAATTTAGTATAATTAAGAAAGGAAGATATAAATGGCACAAAAAACAACAAAAATACCAAGATTACCACTTACAGATGACTACATATTTAAAAGAGTATTTGCATTTGAAGGGAACGAAAGTGTATTAAAAGACTTATTGGAGGCAATTTTAAAAAAAGACATAAAAACAGTAACGATAAAAAATCCAGAAATAATCCCATACGAAAGAGAAGATAAGCGAGGACTTTTAGACATTAAAGCAGAAACAGACGATGGAACAATATTAGATATTGAGATGCAAATGGAAGACAAGAAAAATGCGGAAGAAAGAGGAACATTATATGCAGGAAATTTGATAACAGGACAATTGCAAGTAGGAGACGACTATAAAAAATTAAAAAAGAGTATAGTAATATTTATAACAAATTATAATTTTTTAAAAAGAAATAGTTATCATAGTGTTGGAAGAATGAAATTTGAGGACACATTAGAAGAAGAATATGTAGACATGGGGTATAGCGAAGAAGAACAAATAGCATCAAAATACATAGAATTTCATTATATAGAATTACCCAAATATAAAAAGAAAAATTCATCAAAATTCACAAAATTGGACCAATGGATGTGTGTGCTAACAGATCGAAAGGAGGAGATGATGTTGGCTGAAAAAGAGAATAAAGAAATAAAAAAAGCAATGAATACATTAGATTATATAAGTTCTGATCCAAAAGAAAGAGAAAGACATAATTCAGTAATAATGGATGAATATAATAGACTTATAAGTGAACAAAATTTTTTTGAAGCTGGAAAAGAAGAAGGAATAATTGAAACTGCAAAAGAAATGTTGAAGGAAAATATACCAATAGAAACAATAGAAAAAGTAACAAAATTATCTAGGGAAGAAATTGAAAAACTAAAATAGTAGAAATTAAAAATCTGAAAAATTCAACTGAATAAAAACACAAAAACCAACAAATACTACAAAAGTAGGAGTTGGTTTTTATGTTAGAAGATTACATTTCAAAAAAAGAAAACACACAAAACAACGAAACAGGACAATTCAATTTTAGAACAGACCTAGCAACTGAAAGAAGGGAAATATACCGAAAAGCAAATAGCATAGAAAATGAAATAAATGGAATAGAAAGTGAAAAAGAAGAAATAAATGAAAATATAGCAATAGAAAGAGTAAAAATAACAAATTTTGAGGGGCAAAAAGCAATAGGCAAACCAATAGGAAACTATATAACAATAGACATAAAAAAATTAAAAATTGCCCAAGATGAAGATATAGAAAAATCGGCAGAAATATTATCAAAAGAATTAACCAAAATACTAGACTTGCATGTAGACAAACAAGGAGAAATCCTTGTAGTTGGACTTGGAAACATTTATGTAACACCAGACAGTTTAGGACCTAAAGTTGTAAATGATATTGAAGTAACAAGACATATAATAAATTATTTGCCACAATATGTAGAAGAAGGAACAAGAATGGTAAGTGCAATATCACCAGGAGTTTTGGGAACAACAGGAATAGAAACAGTTGAAATATTAAAAGGAATAGTGGACAATATTAATCCAAAGTTAGTAATTGTGATAGATGCATTAGCATCAAGAAGTATAGAAAGAATTAGTAGTACTATCCAAATATCAGATACGGGAATAGTACCAGGCGCTGGGGTAGGAAATAAAAGAACAGAGATAAGTCAAGAAACACTTGGAATACCAGTAATTGCAATAGGAATTCCAACTTGTGTTGAAACAGCAGTACTTGTAAATGATTGCTTAGATTTATTCATAACAAAATTACAACAAGAAGCAAAATCAAATGAATATTTGAATGAATTAAAAGAACAGGATAATTATGAAGAAATTAAAGAAGCTTTAATTCCCGGAGATTTCAATTTGATTGTTACTCCAAAAGAAATAGATGATTTAATAGAAAATATGACAGAGGTTGTTGCGAAAGGGATTAATATGAGCATGTAAAAAATTAAAAAAATGTTTCAATTACAGAGATTGTGAATTGTAATTAAAAATTAAAAGACCTAAATTATTTTTTAATAAAGGTCTTTTTTAAATTTATAGGATTATTTTTATAAATTTTGCATATGCTACAATCAGTACAAATTTCAACTCTATTCTCAAAAATAAGAGAAATAGTGTGGATAAATTCATCAATACAATTATCAATAAGATGAATATGAATTTTTTTAGGAACAAGTGTAAGCAATGTATTCAAAGCATAATCATTAGAAGAAAAAGAAATATCAGACAAATATTTTGCTTTAAAAATATCATCAGAAACATTAATTTGATTTTTATCCTTATCCAATAAAGTAGAATTGTTTTTATTATAAATTAAATGAACAACATCACAATTAGAATTTTGCGAATTCACATACATTTTTAAAAGAGAGATAAACTCCAAATACTCTTTTTCAACAACAAAAGAATTAACTGCTTCATCAACAACATCTTCTAAAATTGTCAAATAATTTTTAATACGAAAATTTATAAAACCTGTTAAAATAATAGATTTATTAGTAATCAAATAATTTTCAAAACTATCAATTAAAAGATTATGTTTTTTATCAAAATACGTATTAAAATCATCAGAAAAGATTTCATAACAAAGTTCTAAAATATGCTTCATTTCAGTAGAATTGAAATAAAAATAGTTTTTTAACAAAATCATCTTAAGAAAGGATTCTTCTAATTCATCTATAACAAGACATGAAAGTATACAAGAAACTTCATGAACAAATTTCTTGTTGTCATTTCCACTATAGTGGATAATTATGTTTTTATAGTTTTTAAATTGATTTTTTGAAATTGCTACTGGTTTTACTTCGATATAGTCAAGTTCGTTTAGTAGATAATCTAATAGATTTTCGTTATTTGTTTTTATACATATAGATTTCATGAATTTCTCCCTTCTTTTATATTATCTGCTAAACTTTAGAAAGTTATACATTATAGTATGCAAAATAAATAAAATAGTGAGAAGGGTTCAAAAATAATTACAATTTTGGTATATCTCAATCGCAAAAAAAAGGGATTAAAGAGGTGGCCCTTAATCCCGAAATTTTATTTATAAATTTTATAATCTATATCTGGAAATACGCAATCCTTTTTAGAAATATCTTTTAAGAAATCTACGTCAATTTCATCATTTTTAATTTGATAATACAATTTAGTAAAACGACCAATGTGGTCCTTGATACGTTTTTTAGCATAATCAACCATAGTACCATTTGTAATAATAAATAACCAGTCACTACTTTGAGCAAGCAATAATTCTCTTGCACATTGATTCAAAGCCTTTTTCTGCCATCCTTTGCTATCTGGATATAAATTTGCTAATTCACACATTCTATCACCAGCAACATGTAAATGTTTATGAACGTAGTCGTTTGAAGGGTTTAGCCATACTTCACTATAACCATTTGCACCCCAACTAGAACGACAAGGGGAAGAAACTTGGATTTCTGGATATTTATCAATATATTCAGATGGTGTAATTAGTTTGAAATTACAGTCATCATAATAAATTTTCTTAAATAAAATATATAACCAATATGGACCTTCATACCACCAATGGCCATAAAGTTCTGCATCATATGGACATAAAATGATAGGTGGCTTGTCCATACATGGAGCCAAGTTAGCAATTTGTTTTGTTCTGCAGTCTAAGAAATGACCTGCTTGTTTTTCTGCAGAGTCTTTTGCCCATTGTACATCATAATAATCTTTTTGCTCAGTTTTTCCAGTTATTCTATAATATTTTATACCTGTATGAACTCTAACACCGTTATGTGCGATATATGGCTTAATGTAGTCATAGTCTGCTTCGTAGCCGATATCACGATAAAACTCTCTATAATTAAAATCACCAGGGTAACCATTTATAGAACTCCAAACTTGTCTTGATGATTCTATATCACGTCCAAATGCAACAACACCTTCAGGTGAGACAATTGGTGCAAAAGTGCCATAAACAGGAGTTGGGTCTGCATATAAAATACCATGGGATTCTGTAATTACATATTCAATACCAAATTCTCTTAAATATTTATCTGCTTCTGGAACATAGCCACATTCAGGAAGCCAAATTCCACGTGGTTGTCTACCAAAATATCTCTTATAAGTTTGAACTCCAACGGCAATTTGTGCTTTAACAGTTTTTTCGTTTACATACAAGATAGGGAAGTAACCATGTGTTGCTCCACACGTGATAATTTCTAAAACTCCAATATCTTGAAAATGTTTGAATTGACTAATTAAATCACAGTTAAAAACGTCTTTAAATAAATGTAAATCATTAGAATATCTATCTAAATAATAATGTGATAGTCTGTTTAAACGTTCATTTCCAGCGGTTCTAATAACTTCCTTTTTAGAAAGTTCAATTAATTTTTTTAAATAATTAATGTATTTTTTTTGCAATAATTTATTATCTAACATTGAAAGAAGGGGAGGCGTCATAGACATTGTAATTCTAAAATCTACCCCTTCATCAACTAATTTTTTGAAATTTGTAAGTAGTGGTATATATGTTTCTGAAATTGCTTCATATAACCATGATTCCTCTAAGTAATCATCACTTTCTGGGTGATGAATAAATGGAAGATGTGCATGTAATACAAAACTTACATAACCTTTTTTCTCTTGCATTGTAATTCTCCCTTCGATTATTTGCTAATAATTAAAATTGTGAGACAAATTAGGAATGTCCTACTTGCCTCATTATTTAAATTGTGAAGATGTGTGTGAAGATGGATTTGTTAAATCTTCAATGTTTTCCTCGTTTTTGTATAATTCTTGATATAGGTCATATATCTCATAAATTTTACCCATATTTTTGATAAATGATAGTGATGTAAATGGTTTTGCTGTTTCAACATTTGTTTTTACATTTCTGTAATAAACCATTTTTTGTGAATTATTAAATAAAATATGGTCATTAGGAGATTCAATTTCGTTTGAAGAACTTACATATATGTAATCTGTTTTTATGTTTTCATTAACTTGAAAAGGACGTCTACCAAGTTCGATTCTATAATCTGATTTGCTATCATTAACATGTAAATACCAACTATTTGCAAAATCATTTATTTCAACTTCAAAACTGTAATTTAGTGTGTCGTTATGAATTATTAAGACTGGTCTTGTAGTTTCAAAAAAGTTTTTTCCATAATCTTTTTTGAATTTTTCGATATCATCATCAGAAATTTCCCAGTATACAAATAGTGTTTTTGGTGTTTGGGCTAAAACTTTTACAACTGTTTTGTTGTATTTTTGTGGTAGGTCATAGTATTCTATTGGTAATATTTTTTTTTCAGTCTTTTTCTTTGCAGAAACTTTTTTTGTTGTGTCTTTTTTAGAAACTGTTTTTTTAGCAGTTGCTTTTTTTGTAGTTGTTTTTTTAGTTGAAGTTTTTTTAGTTGAGTCTTTTTTTGCTGAAGGCTTTGCAGTTGCGGTTTTTTTAGATGAAGTCTTTGCTGTTGAAGCCTTTGTAGTTGTGGATTTTTTTGTGGCTTTTTTAGTGTTTGCAGATTTTTTATTTTCTATTTTTTCTATTTCTTCTTTTGGTTTTCTTGGCATTTTTTTCCTCCTATGTAATCTCTTTTTATCTTCTATATATACTATACTAAAATTGAAATAAATTCAAGTAAAATATCAAAAAAATAAAACAAATTTACTGAAAATTTCAATTTTTTTGAGTATGATAAAAAGTAGAGTTAAG